>Ga0256829_1000756_pt1 | contig 29573 bp, 41 predicted proteins | sample 131447metaG_FD_185979 | JGI IMG/M metagenome (GOLD analysis project Ga0256829, IMG submission 185979) | Hydrothermal vent microbial communities from Lau Basin, Pacific Ocean - 131-447 | ecosystem: Environmental > Aquatic > Marine > Hydrothermal vents | place: Pacific Ocean: Lau Basin | collected... | reverse complement strand
TTACTGTTGTCATGATTTTTAAATTAATTGTTTTAAACGTTTAATGTCATTTAATTAATGTTATCAGTAGTTGGTTAGTAATACCAGCCCCTAACGATGTGCGCTTGTTTGATAGTCGAGAAGACAGCGCACCCCACGCTTCTGGCTGGTACTGCTACCAACTCCACATAAGCGTAATGCGTGATATTCTTTGATTGATTCTTCATATTGTATGTAGTTAAGAATTAATCAACGCAAAAGCATCATCGTTAGATATAGGCATTAAGTCGCTATATCCATCTTGAAAACTTAATCTGAAGAATTTACCGTTCTTTACTTGAACTAACATAATGTACCCGGTTGGATTTAACGGGTCTGATACTACGAATTGTCTTATTATTTCCATAATTCAAAAATTTATTGTTAATCATTCATTATTCATTATCTTTTAAGCATGCACTACGCTTATATGTATCAGTTGGCAGTCATAAGCTGCCCCACCGAGCAGCCCAGTTTGCTTTTGAGTAGGACGGGCTGGCCGACCCTTCCGCAGCTAACGAACTGCCAACAAGCAATATAAAAAATACTACTTGTGGGGCTCGTTTACCATTTGATGGGTTAAAAAATAAAAACCTATCACACTTATTCAATCCAGTCTAACATTCTTTCAATATTAGCACCAATAGCATTAATTTGAGTTTGTAAATCTTCTGCTAAATCATTGAATAAATCAATTATGTCAGGTATTGAAGATGATATACCCTTTGGTTCTTCACTTTCCTTGTTTACTGGTTCATCATCAATTCGTTGAAATTTACGAATCATTTTATTACTTAGTTGTTTAACTTCTGCTAATTGACTTACTTTTGATTGTAAATTTTCAAAAGAATTAATTAGACTTTTCTTTGCCTTTGGTTGGTCACCATCGTAATCCATAATATTAAATATTTAATTGTTTGGCTACTCTATTAGGTTTTCGCCATCCCCTTTTTATTTTTTTATTTCGTCTTTCGATAATGTTCACGTTAAATAGCAGTACTTTTTATATTGTATCTACGTTATAAGCAATATTGCATCCTCTCGAAGGCATCAACTCTCTACGAATATAACACCACTGGCCAACGCTTCTGCGCACAACTGCTAATAACTACGGGTATGAAATAGGCTTAGTGTCAACGTTGTTTGAAGTTTCATCATCGGCGTCTTCTTCCTCTACTTTTTTGCAGCCTTCTTCGCACCATACCTCGTTCCCCATATGCCAAGGTTTTTCACCATCTTCGGGTGTTTTTCCGCAAATATCGCACGTGTAAATTCGTTGAATAATTAGATGTCCCATTATATTTTTTATTAATTATGCTAAATATTATACCTATAAAAATCATACTAAAAGAAATTACTACTGTTTTTTTGATAGCCAACAATTGGCAGTAATAGTAAACTTTGCTTGATTATAACCACTAAGTAAATCTTTTAAGGTTACTTATGATATATGTTCTACCCTCATTCTGTTAAAGCATTAAAGTATTCTTCAAGCATATCCCTGAAATTATTTAGAAACTGTTCGGCTATATCTTTTGATTGGAAAGCAAAGATATGCCTACTATGTACGAAATCTATAACACTAAGTTCATTGCCGTATAAACGAATACTCCAAGAAATATCCCCACTTCTCCAATCAGGTTTCCATCCCCGCCTATACTTGTCCCTTAATTGGAGGAGCATAGGCAGAAGAACACCTCCTGCTTTTGCTGTTTTTTTTGATGGGAAGACGTTTTTGTTTTGTTCATCTGTGGGAGAATAATCCATAGTATAAATAGTGCTATCATTATGTATATTAGATCCATTTATACCTTCTAATTCTCTCCATTTTTTAGGTAATCCATTTTTCTTTTTAAAGACAATTTCCTCAAAAGAAGATTTATCTTTGTCTATCTCATACCCTCCCGGTACATTTATTTTAATCTTTTTCATAATTAGGATTATTAATTAATAAATACGGTGGCCAACATTGTATATAGTGCATTAAAACGCACCACTAACAATAAACCAAAATAGAATCACTGAAACGGATTAAGGACACAATCTTTAGCTGCAATCTTTACTATCCTACTATAAAGTACTTTGTTGTCTACCTTTATGCCTTTATTGTTTAACCCCCCAACAAGTTCTCCAATCTTATCTATCATCATCACGTGCTGGATGAGCGCCATCTCAAGTTCAGCAATATATTCATATTTTTTTTGTTCAGGTAAATCCTGAATCTCATTTCTAATTAATCCTGAAAGATACTCTTTTTCTAATTCTAAACCAATCATGCTTTTGCTATTATTTTTACGACATCATTCACAAATTCAAAACTTATTTGCCAGTCCCCATGTCCGTTCTTAGATACTTCTTCTTTATGTAACCTGATTGCCTTTTTTAATTTTTTTGCGTTGGACATGGTTGCATACGTATTAGTCATTGTCATAACCCCAACCTCTCCTTTAAAAGTTTCTGTGTTGCATACAAACTTATCAGTTTTGTAATTAAAGAACTGTGGTGTGACCTGTTTTACATCTTTTGTTCCAGGCAGCTTAAATGATATTACCGTGTCATTGTCTTTAAAAGACGCTTCTTTTACTTCATATTTTATCCTTAACACAGCTAAAAACATCTGTTGCAGGAACTCTTCTGATATGCTTTTCATTTTTCAATACGTTTTTAAGCTGCTCACGGCATTTTATATGGTTTTGGATACATAGTACCACTTTCAATAGAAAATCGTTTACGAAGGCTACGGGCAGCCTTCCTGTGGATATTTGAATGCAAGTTCAAAACGGTAACACTGTATAGTGATGAAAATCTTCTTTTTGTATTGTCTTCACCTTCCCATCTTTTCCTTTTACCTTCACCCCTGTTATATTCCCGTGTAAAGGGATAATCTCTTCAACAATGTAAACCGGTTTCTCATCAACCCTCGTTATCAAGTCACCAACTTCAACAATGTCAGCAAAGCTATTCGACCCTTTTACTTCTCCCCATTCCTTTGCTCCTTCCCAATCTTCTTCTGCCATTTTCTCTCTTTTCTCCCACTTCTCGTTATAATCATTGAACGCATCAGTAGCATATACATCAAACTTGACGTTTAAATTATGTGCGGTCTGAATAGATTCTTTAAGAACCTCGTCTGGAATGTCTACAATTATTTTCATATTACAAGATTTTAAAGTTGTTTATAAATTTACTTTTCATATTTCGCTTCTTTTTTTTGTTATCAATCCCAAATCAAGCAATCAATCTGCATTCCACGAAAACAGGGTAAGGTCTATTTTATCATCAGAAATGTAAACATCTTCTCCATCCCCTCTAACAATACAGAAAGTGTCATCTGTAAAAATTAAGCAAAAAACATTATCACTATAACCAGTAGATTTAATAGTTCTTCCAATTATGTCTTCTTCTCTTAATAACTGTTTCATATTATATAAGATTCAAGATGTTTATAAAGTATTTGTCCTTCGTTTTATTTCAAATTTGAATACTATATCCCAATTCTCTTTATTTGGATATACGGGTAACCGTAAACAATTTAGAATATGAGAATTTTCCATATCTTTTACATTAATCAATTTTCCATCTCGTGTATTCCAAAATAATTTACCTAATAGATATTCTTTAAATATTTCATCGTTATCTGTGTTATATTCAAAATCACTGGGTTCAAATTCATAATCCTCTGCCAAACTCATAATCTTTGTTTTTAATTGGTTATAAAACTAAATCATTTTAAAATTAAATTCTTCTTTTGTTTTCTTCTTTCTGATCGGAACTGCCTTCTCAAAGAATTTAGACACTTTTTTCAAAGGCGTAGCAGACACCTCTATTTTCCCAAACCTTTTAACATAATCTTTTATGTTGTTTACGACCATCCCTTCAATTTCATATAACTTTCCCCTATCATACATCAGTACAACCAACCCTTCACTTAAAGCTGTTTCTATTTCGCTATAAACACCTTTCCCTACATAGACATGATTACCTTCTTTTGCTTCTGGATATGAAATGCCAACCATTAAGTCTGCATCTTCAATAGGTTTTACAGAATAACGGCCACCTAAATATTCAGAAGTCTCTATTTTGTGTTTTTCTAACAAAGACCTGACAACTATCAAATCTTTATAATCCGCTAAATTGCTTTTACTTATATATGCCTTCACTTTATCTGTTTTAAACGTTTGTAATCGTATCGTTGCTGTTATCAGTAGTTGGTTAGTAATACCAGCCCCTAACGATGTGCGCTTGTTTGATAGTCGAGAAGACAGCGCACCCCTACGCTTCTGGCTGGTACTACTACCAACTAAGGGTATAGTTCATGGCTTGCTGTTTGTCATTTTAGAGATTTTAGTTCTTAAATTATTGATTAATCAATGTAACCAATCACTATCAAATTTTCAAGAGCACATAAGGATGCTTTCTTTTCAAAAATAAAATCCTTTTCAGTTTCAAAATAAACAGGAACTTTCCCATTAATTAAACCTTTGGCATAAAAAATCCTACCCCTTCTTTTGGTTTTTTTATGCATTACTAATTGACCGGCATTTTCTTTTTCCATAATTTCATAATTTTAAATTAATAATTAAGTCTTTTTTAGTTCAGCTACGCCACGTACCATAACTCTATTCGTTGGCAGTCATAAGCTGCCCCACCGAGCAGCCCAGTTTGCTACGGGTAGGACGGGCTGGCCGACCCTTCCGCAGCTAACGAACTGCCAACTAAGTATATGGTTAATGCCTCTGCTCACGTTTCAAATGCCATAATTAAATATTTTTGCCTACGCTTTTATAAGTTCGGGATTTTCAAAGATGTTTCCAACAATTGTAGGTTCTAATCCTATTTCATAAACACGGCCTTTTTTATCTCTAATCTTAAAACCATTATCGACAAATACAACCACGAAATAAACAATATCGTTTTTAGTAGTGTCCCAAAAAAGGTTTTCCGTTACAATGTCGCCCTCGTATATTAAATCCCCCCTTGTATCACGCTTGCCAATCGCTTCCGTGATTTTCCAATCGTTTGTTGGGTAGTGTGAAAATCCAACACTAAATTCAATTCCAAATTCTCTTTTTCCGTACCATAATTCTTTGGTGGTTGCGTAAACAAACTCTTTATATTCATCGTTCCACGCTCTTAAATTTATTTCTCTTGCCATCGCTAAAAATATTTAATTATTAGTATATTCGTTTTATTCAAGTTTTATTTTTCAAATGTCGGCACTAACCATATATCTATTCCGTTAGTCGCAATTAAGAAACGGACACGCAAGGTGTATATGTTCCGTACTTTTCATTTTCTTTATTATAATTTGTATATGAAATACTAATATACAAATGTTCATTTTCATCTGCAAATTGACAAATTAAAGGTAAATATTCCTTTGCAATACTTCCGCAAGCTGTATTTGTTATTGGTAATATTTCAAAATCAGTCCAGCTTCGTTCTGATTTTTGATATGCCCAACTTACATCATACCCCGCTATTTTGCTGTATTTTTTTGAATTTAGTTTTTTTACAAATCTTAAAACTGCTTTCTCTTTTTTTGATGGTTTTTGTGGATTTTTTATTTCCTTTTGCAATTTCAATATTTGATTTTCTTTTAATTCTTGTGCTTCAAATTTTTTGTATTCATTTACAGTATTACAAGAATATATCCTTTTATACTCATCAATAAGCAAATATGGGCTATTGTGCAATACATCAACATTTTCATCTGAAACATAACCAATTAATAGTAAATGTTCAATTGCTTTTTTACTTAATTCTCTTGTTTTTATTTTCATATTATTGTGTTTTAAAAAACTGCAACCAACACTGTATATACGTCAGTTGCTCGCTTTGTGATTATTTATTAAGTTTATTTTTCAATTCAATATTTCTGGTTATCTATTAGCGTTCGTGCTTAAAATCCGCAACCGAACGCATATACTTATTCGTTGGTTAGTAATACCAGCCCCCTGTAAACTTCTTTTCCTCCACATCGATTGTGGTGCATTAACCTTGTAATTGTTTAAGAAAGTATTCTGCATTCAAATTCGCAATGGCGTGTTTATCTTCTCTATTTAGGTATTTACCAACTTTATTATGCTTTTCCCTATACCATCTTTCATTATCAATATAAGCCATTGCCATATTAGCAATCCAACCTTCCTTATATTCTTTGTCCTTTAAAGCTTTGTTTAATTCTGTAATAATTTGTTTTGTTTTCATTATTAAAATTGTTTAAGAATAAACGCACTGCAACACAAAACATGATAGAGTGCGGTTATTGGGTTAAAATTTAAGTTATTATCTCTCATTTTACTTTTGTTTTAGCAGTTCGGGATTTTCATAAATATTACCTACTATTTCTACATCTTTTTCATACTTTAAATTTAATTTCCCTTTTCATAATAAAATATTTAAAATTGTGTTTTTAGTTTTCGCTTTTTACTAATCGTACCCGAATCCGTTTAGCCGTAATTATGGAGACAGTCGCACAATCATGCCGGCCATTGTGTCATTCAAACAAGATATTATATATGCCTTTTGCTTGGCGTAGCTTAAATGAGCTGTCCCCATTCCTTACGGCTTGAATTAATTTTACTGTATCATTATAAATATGTTTCCTTTTAAATATGTTCCCCCTCTTCTTTCACCTTCTCATATATTTTATCCACTTCATAAATATAACCCATCTTCTTTAACTTTTCACAAGTAAAGGAAACTATTGTCTTTAGCCTCTCGTTCTGGACAGGATGCTTTACAATCATTTGTGCCATCTGCTGCATCTTTTTGTTTTGTGAGACTATATCTTTGGGGCTTGCTTCTAATGCAGCCCTCAACAATTCATCTGCAAACATTTTCATTTTTCTTTTCTTGAATATCTTACCCCCCAAACAGGATAAACGTCATTATATGATTTATAAACTAATCCTCCGTGAAATAATATAACGACCATCTCATCGGCAAGTTCATAGACTGTCCCGGTTAACCGTTCTTCTCCAATATAGAAATGGATAGGGTCGCCTTCTCTCAATGAAACCCTGAAATTCTTATATTTGTGAAAAACAACAAAAAAATAACCTGCTATAATTATCCCAAATACTAATGCAACTGTAATTAATATTTCCATGATTTTAGTTTTAAGTTGTGAAAAACAATACCATGGGAGACTAAATTAATAGCCCCCCAAAGGTATTGAACCTCAAAAAAACAAACATGATGCTAATAAGCCTCATATCTTTTAACCCTTTTTATCTGTGCCGGATGGTATAAGGTTATGAAACGCCTGTCCTTGCTTACTTTTTGGATATTGTTAATATCTATGAAAGCACATTTTGACAGGTGTTCCCTGAACTCTTTCCTGACCATCCGTAATGAATCCTCTGTGTTTATCAGTTTCTTCTCAATTCTGTGATTATCCCTGTCCTGCACAAAGATAACCACTGAGAGAAAAAGAATTATCAATGTAAGTATCAGCGTTTTCATATCTCTATGATTTTGTTTTCTAATATAGACAGGTCCTTGTCAGTTACCAGCCTCGTTGTCAATGAAGCAAAAGGAAACTCTTCCAGTTTCTCAACTGAACTGTCAGTTTCTTTTGCGAATTTAGCCGCTTTCAACTTTGCTTCATTGTCATTCCTGGCATAGATAAATCGGCTCGTAGTCAGGATATACCTGTGTTCTTTGGTTGTCATCTTCTTGCATATTTCACAATTTCAACCGTTACCACCACGGCTATACCAAGGAATGCCAAAGCTATTACGGCAAGTCCTTTCTGCTCTTCAATGGCTGCTTTACCGGTTGATATGCCAAGATACAGGGAAGCTATCAAGGCAATTACCAATCCGAAAATCTCGGAATAATCTTTTTTCTTTTTCATGATGTTTGTTTTATATGTAGTTTTCTTCTTGCAAATAATAATCTTCTTCCCATTCTTCCACTTCATAGTGAAATGCCGGATGTGTTTCCCCGTCATTTTTTTTCAGGTATTTAACATAATTTTCGGCATCTTCTTTGTCCTCGAAATGCATCCATGATGACAAATCAAGGTTATCAGAATAATTCAGTTTTCCATCTGAATCAACAACGCCAACCTGATTGCCATTTAAGTAACCGGCAATGTAAAATGTGTTTTTTGTTTCCATGATATTTGTTTTTTATGGTTTTATTCAAAGCTGCAAAATTCATAGTTCCAATATACTTCTGGTGATTTTTGGTCGATATAGGTATTGGACAAAACCCTTTTTGCTACTGTTTCAAGGAATTTAATGGCTGCCCCTTCATTTTTGAAATATTTGTCAATGAAAATCCTGTCAGCCCCACTCCTGTCTTTTCCGTAAGCGTATACGTGGACAAATTTTTCCATATTATTTGGTTTTGAGGTTTGGTGATTCCTCAATTTCTGTGCCCCTTCTGCGATGTAGATGAGGTCTTCCATATCCCAGCCATATTTATCAGCTGTAAGTATATACTGCTTGATCAGGTCGTGTGCATAGAAACCGTATTTTTCTGCATTTTCAAATGCGTTTGACCAATTCCCGTTTTCGGCATCTTCCATGATGCCGATAAATTGTTTTTCTGTCCTGTATTCCATTTTTTTTATTTTTTGAGGTTAATACTTTGCAGGCTTCGCCCCCTTCAGTCCCATGTCCCAGGGGCTGCCTTTCACCACCAAAGCCCCGCATTTGTTCCAGTGCGGGGCGGATGGAGGAGCCGGTACGTTACTCGAATTGTTTCGCTTCTAATAATTCTTGTTCGTAATTTTCGACACATTGTTCAACCAGATTTCCATCAAGTTCAATCAAATCGCTCACAGTTATTTCATATTCTTCCCAATCCTCAGGATTAGGGGAACTGCTTTCAAAACAACATGTCCACCCTTTTTTTTCACAATAATCAATCTGGGCTTCAGTCATCCCTTCTTTCCAGAAGTCTGCCCAATTGTTCTTGTCATTTCCTGATATTGTAAGAACACAGGCAATGTCGTTAGCTGTATATATCACATTTCCAAAATAATCATGAGTAGTTATTCTTCCATCATCCCATATAATTATGTCGGTGTTATATGGATTTGGCATCCTTTCAGGATTACTTCCACCAAGTGCGGTGAAAGCGGCGTCGTACAGGCGCTCTTTGAGGTTTTCAATTTTTTCAAAAATGTTTTCCATGGCTTTTGTTTTTAATGTTTGTTTTTCCACACGGTTAAAAGAGCCCTCGTGTTATTCTCTTATTGTTAGTAGTTATATGCTCTCATTTCATTGATTTTTTTTCCATATATGTCACGGGACAAGCCGTTTGCATACTTTTCTGTACACCATTCATGGAAAAAATTTGGTTCATTGGCCTTGTGATGCCTTCTTTTGGCATCTATGCGGACCATTTTGTCATAGCCCCGTTTGATTTTTGTGATTATCCAGTCATCGGACCAAAACACTTCTTTTATTGTTGTCATAGTTTTTGTTTTTGAGGTTTGTAAAATCAACATTTTCCCTTATTTATTCCGGTGATAATATTTCGATTATCTTATCGGTGATCCGAGGTATCATCTCGCTATTAATTTTTTCATTCAATTCGGATAAATTACCATGGTTTACCGGCGACTTTGTAACGTTGCAGCCAGGGGCTTCTCTATGCGAAAAGTCAGCCATTTCCCTGAGCAGGTAAAACTGTGTAAACAGTTCTGTTAACTCCCACCCTTCTTTTTCAGAAAATGCAGGATGAGCAAGTAGCGGGGTATTATATATATTATATATATATTTCCCCTCAATCTCTTTTCCGAACATCCCTCTAATGTGTTGGTGTGAATCTATGTCCCTGGACTTTTGCGGATTTCTGTTGTTGGTATATGTTTCAACATAGCCAAATCCCCAATACCAGCCACAATCCCAGGATGGAGCTTCAAGCCAGTACCGAGTGCCGGCAACATCTTCACCCAGCAGATAGATTTCTTTCCCAAAAGCTTGGGACTTCTGTTTTTTAATTTTTGTCTTTTCCATTGTTTTATTTTTTTGAGGTTTGTAAAAAATTATTTAACACCGCAAAGATATAACGAAAGAATTCATTTGTCAAGTATTTTACTATTTATTTTTTAATTATTTTTACTTTCCTTTCTAAGGTATGAAAGGTGCCCGCTAAGGCATTTTACATCGTTTGTAGTAGGTAGTACCAGAATGAGGGGAAAGTCCCAGGAAACGCACCGGAGGTGCCCCTATAAGCTTGTTTACTTCCTTGTGCTGTTATATAGTCTCATCATCCTTCTATATTCTGCTGTAATATCCCGGTCCAACTTCCGGGCAAAAGCCCTGCCTTTGTCTGTTAAGTAGAGTATCTCTTGTTCTTTTTTCATTAATGAAGATTGATATAACGAACTTGCCAATTCCTGAAAGTTAGATCGAGTAATTGAATTAAGGAATATATCTCTTACAAAATTATAGGGGACACCGTTGTTGTCTTTCTGCAGGTAATGTATCAGCAAGAGAATTGCTTCCTGCCTCTTGTTCCGCCTTCGTATCTTCCTTATAACGTGCGACATTGGAAGGTTGAGAAACACTATGAAGTATATCAACTTATCTATAGTGCTCTTGTAATTGTTCATGACAGCCTACTTTCTATTATCCACCTATGTAATTATACCGGGCGTTTAATACGCTTTGTTTCAGCAACAAATATACAAAAATCTTGAATTAACTTTAAGTTTAGAAATGTTTTTTTGTTTTGTTTTGCATTGTTTCCTTCCCGGAGTGGTCCCTTCCTTTACTTTTATACATTTTATTCTACTTTTTGGGCTGTAGAAATACGAATCCCTTTTATAGCTTATGTTTTGGTTAAGAAAAAATAGTTTTGACAATACTATTTGTGGTGAACCGGCTTTATTTTTGGTTGTTTATGGATTAGAAAATGAATTGAAAACAAGGGGGGTGGGGTCCGGTAATTTGTGTTTTCTTTTTGTCTTTCGCCCCGGTAAATATTCGATTAAATGCAAATAATGAGATACAGGTGATTTAGGAACTGGGAAACTACACGCTGGTGTTATACTGTATATTTAAAAGGGATACAAGGATAATAGGAAGGATATAGGAAGTATTAAGGGTTGATAGTAGGTATATAATAAATCTATAAGATGATAAGGGATATAGCAGCAGGTTAAGGTGAATAGATTTAGAAAACTTATTTAGAAAAGTGAAGAAAAAGCTGTCAGAAACCTTTCATTTAGAAAAAAACAGGTAAGAAACGGGTAAAAGATTAGAAAAACGAAGGATTTAGAAAATGTTTTCTAAACGATATAATGCTTTCTGTGTATAGGATTGAGGGCTATTTAGAAAAAAACCGGCATAACGATTTTACGGGGGATAGACATTTTCTAATAATATTTTTCTAAATACCTTGTTTTCTATCAATATTTAGAAAATATTCATTATCTTTGTACTTTAATTTAAAAACAAAAGTCATGGAAAAAAGGGTATTAGAATTTTTAAGAAACAAAGGAATTACTGCTAATAGTATAGAGGCAGCACTTAATCTTCCTAATGCGAGTATCTCTCTAAGCAAAGACAGGGTATCAAAGAAGCATCTCGGCATTATTGTAAAGTATTTAGAAGATGAGTATGGGTTTACGCCGGATTATAAGGGCAAGCCCAACGTTTCATCACAACGCAGGTGGATGGATGGATGGCAGTTTGGTGCATCAGACAATGAAGAAAGGTTTAGGGACCCGGACAATGGGCTGTGGAAAAGGGTTAAGGATTATGGCATGGCAAAGGACAAGGATGGCAGGTTATCCTTAAAAGATGGGTTTAAAGCTGTAGATGGAGAAGCGCATCAAGACAATACAGGAGAATATTATATTGCTAAGAATGGATTGAAGGTTTATTACAAATACAAATATGAAAAACCCTTCAAATTGTAATGGTAATTTAACACTAAAAGTAGATATTTTATAGAATATGACATGTATTGCAAAACCGTTTCAAAGACAATTAAGGCTTATATGGGCACATAGTACTTAAAACATGATAAAGTCCCTTACGGGGGCTCTACGGGGTGTCCCTGTGCTTGTTTTAGCATCAGGTTTAAAGTGAAATATTAAAAAAATGAAAGGCACATGAAAAACTGGACAGGAAACAAAAACTCAATATTCAAAACATTGGGGGCGAGTAACCATACAGACAAAGAACGTCAAAAAGAAGATTACTATGCAACAGACCCAATTGCGGCAGAATTATTATTGCAGAATGAAGATTTTAATGATATATGGGAGTGTGCTTGTGGTGAAGGGCATCTGTCAAAAGTATTTGATAAACATGGTAAACTTTTAAAAGCATCTGATCTAATTGACAGGGGCTATGGGGAAGTAGAAGATTTTCTATCATTAGAAAACCAATACTGGTATGGAGATATTATTACAAACCCTCCCTATCGTTATGCACAACAATTCATTGAAAAAGCAATGACAATAACAAAAGAGGGTGGTAAAGTAGCCATGTTCCTAAAGTTACAATTTTTAGAAGGTAAGGCAAGAAAAGAGATGTATAGGAAGTTCCCACTATACAAACTGATTGTTTCAAGTAGCAGGATAAACTGTGCAATGAATGGTGATTTTGTCAAGTACAAAGCAAATACAGCCGTTGCTTACGGCTGGTTTATTTGGATAAATGGATATAAAGGAAAACCTACAATAGAGTGGATAAACTAAAAAAATTTAAAAAAACTTTAACAAAACACTTGACTTTTAAGAAATTCTTTGTATTTTTGTGGCATGAGTGGTATAAATCAACATATAAAAAATATTAAAGACAGTTCTTTTTGTTGTACTATTCCATTCATGTTAAAGTACAAGACTTCCCCGGCTTCTCTTAGAGAGGTTGGGGTTTGTTATTTTATTGAGGGGGGTATGTATGAATAAGTTTCTATACACATACATGCTCCACCTGTCATCCTACGGGAAATTGCCCCTCTCACGATTTTACGGTTCACTCTCAAAAAAAGAGAGGATTGCTTATCCGATCCGGCGTATGCTTAATGAATTGGAAAGGCATGGGGCTGTCACTATCAAAGGAGGGGTAATATTCCTGAAATCAAGAAAGAAGGTGCTTGGAAGGTATGCACATAGCAAGTTTAAATTCCAAGAAACCTATACGTATTCAGATTTTATATATGCAGTCATTATCATCTTCCTAAAAGAAGACGTTAAACAACAAGAGTTTAGGAAGTGGAGAAAGGAATTCAGGTTTAGGGTAAAGTTACGTCCGGAAAACTTAAAGACAGAAGAAGAAATACAGGCTTGGGAATTACAAAGGACTAAAGAGAAAATAGATTACCTTGGTAAGAACCAATCATGGCCTGCATTCTTCTCAACGAGGTACCTTGCAAAGAGGATTGGTGTATCTGCCATGACCATTTCAAGATATTTAAGGGAGATGGTTAAACGTGGCATGATAAAAACAAATAGGATTTTGATTAAGGTTAAAGAAGAAGTAAAAACAAAATTCTATACTTTTCATTACATGGGAAACCGTTTCGTTTATATGGGCCAACGTATCCTTTTTGATGAACCTGTTCCAAGATTTAAAGAAAATGAGTATATATATTTACATTTAACCTTTAAACATCAGATTTAAATAATTAAGATTGTAACAGCGCTTTTAGCGCCATAAAACCTGATCTTAAAACCTAAAGATTATGGCCGCTTCATATCAAAAAAAGGGCAAGAAGAAAAGGGGCAAAAAGGTTCCGCAGAAGAAGGATACGCATAGGAATTTAACAAAAAAGCAAAGAGGTAAAAAGGGGAAAGTTGTTAATTCGTACGAAGATTACATACTTAAATTTGAAGAAGAAGAAAACGAAAAAGTTAAAGAGGGCATAAAAAAGCGTACAGGTGCCAAGAAAAGAAATTCATTACGGGCTTACAAAGCTTTCTTTGATGGTTCCTGTGAACCTTATAACCCGGGGGGCAAGATGGGTACCGGAATAGTAATCATTGATGAAGATGGGGAGGTAATCCATAAAAACAGCCAGAGATTTGAGGCTAAAGACAGCAATTCCAATAATGTGGCAGAATACCTTGCCTTGAAAGATGTATTGACATGGGTAAAAGAAAACCTTGACAAAAATTCAGAAATCACTATCTTTGGGGATTCAATGTTAGTAATCAACCAGATGAAAGGAAGATGGGGCATAAGTGAAGGGTTGTATGTGAAAGCAGCGAGAGAAGCAATGGAAATAAAGAAAGGCTGTACTGCAAAGTTGGACTTTGAGTGGATACCACGGGAAGAGAATACAGTTGCAGATGGGTTGTCAAAAGAAAGTAAGTCATTAGGATTAATTTGAAATACATGCAAAGATACAAGACGGTAAAAGAATTTTTTGATGAACCTGTTCCGTTAAAGACAAGGTTAAAGGTAAGGGCCCAGTTTATGATAATCAACATTGTTCATTATCTATCAAAATATTTAGTAAAGCATAAATACAAAAGTATCAGACAGATATAATGGCTAATCTAAAAACTGCTTTAAAAAACAAAGAAATGGAAAATAAAATTATTAAAAAACAAAAAATAAATAAGTCATGGAAAAGATAAATCAACAAACCAGTTCTTATGTTTGAATGGCATAAAGAAGTTAGCAGAGAAACAGAAAGATTTAGACCCTGAATTTGTAAAGATATTTCAGGATAATATTTGGGGCTTGATATAAGACTAAAAGTAAAAAACTAATGGAGGCATTACAATCGGCTACGCACGAACAATTTCAGTATATATTAGGGTTTAATTATTATCCCTATAATGATTTATTTGCAATACACTCTGTCTATGCCATAGCACAGCAACAAAACATAACTATCCATTATTTTGGGCATGAAGGCGTTATTTATTCAATAAATCTAATAAATATAACAAACAACTCGTTCTGTGAATGTGGAACTTTGCCTAATGAACTTGATGTTGATGGCAGGTGTCCAATATGTGGTAAAAAACTAAACCCAAAAATATAAAGAAATGGAAAATAAAATTATTAAAAAAATAAAAATAATAGTTGGAGAAGACAATAAAATTAAAATTTGGACAGATGGCATGTCAAAAGCTGAGGTGTTGGGAACATTAAAAATTGCACATACTGAAATATTAAAAACAATATTCAAAGATGAAAAAGATAAGAAAAATTAGTAACATTGTAATAATTAATTTTTAAAAATTAGAAATCATGGCAAAAACATTTAAAGCACAAGTTAAAAAGACAAAAGAAATATTGACTGTTTACAAAAGATGAATTAAAAATTTTAGATGAATAATGGAATTGAACGATACCATAAAAGGGGATATATCCAATATTAGGGGTGGCTTAAATAAAGTAGTGGTAAAACTTGCCGGTTTAAATGACAAGATAAAGTTGGCAGATGGCACAGAACTTTCGTTAGTTACAAAATATGATGTTGCTAACCATGCACCGGTAGTGGGGACTGTTGCCGGGCTTCCGGTGAACCTTTATTTTAATAAGAAAGACCCGTCACATTCAATGGAATGGGAGACAGACATGGAACTTGAGAAAGGTGATACTGTTTATATGCAATATCTATCTGTTTTATTGGCACTTGCTGATAAGTTTGACCCGGCAGCGTCTTATCCAGACCCTAAATGGTTTACAAAAGGGGGTTATATTTATGTTATCATTGACTATTCCAACATTTATTTTGCTATCAGGGGCAAGAAATTAATCCCCGTAAACGGATATTGTATTGCAAGGCCAATCATAAAAAAAGAAAAGGAACATGAAGGCATTATCATTCCGCAATATTTAAAAGAGAAGAAGAGCAGCAAGTGGGCAGAGATAATATATGTAGGAAAGCCATGTAAAGACTTTGTGGATAAAAGATATAAAGACAAAGGAGAAGTAAAAGAAGGTGATATAGTTTTGTTTGGGGCATGGAGCAACCAGAGGGTGGAATACTCAATGCATCAGACGTTTTTCAAAGAAAAGGGAGAATATGTGGTCATTCAAAGGAAATGGATGAAAGCTGTTGTACCTAAAGAGATGAAAGCAAAGATTGAAAGTGGAGATTTGAATTAAAATTTATAAATATAAAATATAGAAATCATGGATAAAATAATTGTGGTAAAAGCAAGGGGTAAGGGACGTGAAAATGCTAACCTTATTTCTGTACATATCTTTGATACGGTTGGTGAAGCAAAAACATTTATACAAGATAATAATGACCTTGAAAGTAAATACTGGACTTACTGTGAAATTGTTCAAAACGGGCAAGAATTAGAGCCTTATTATGGTGAGTTTTAATATAATAATTATAAATTTAAGATATAGAAATTATACAGAATGAAAAAGAAAAGAAGATGGTAGGAACATTTGAATATGAATATGAAATTGGAACAATCGTTTATCATGTGATAGAAGAAAATAAGAGAGGTATAATACTTGATGTAACTTATAATTTAAGAGCTAACCGAGTAAGTTATAAAATTTCATTTGGATCAAGTCCTAACGATGAAATATGGTGTGATAATTTAGAAATTTCAGATACCCCAAGTTTTAATTAAATATTATGGACTATATAGAGAGTGATTTTGACAATATGTACCTTAATGTTCGGAAAGTTCCGATAGGTGAGGATTTGTTTAAGGTTTTTCCGATACTCTCTAAATATAAGGAATTTTCCGGTAAGACCGGTAACCTAAAGAAAGAGCTTGTAATACGTTATATTGTTTATGCTTTTGATAAAGGGTCACCGTTAAATTCTATCGTCGACATCATGGAAAGGAGGGTAGAAGCCTTGAAGCTGGCAGGTTTTAAAACAGATGCGAGGGGGAAGTATCCAAGGTTTGTGGATATGATGGTACACAGTATTGTGCCAACTATCAACCAGATGATTATCAGGTATTGTCTCTTTACCGGCGATACAGATTATGCTATTTTAGTAACTTATGAAGATTCATTGATAAAAGAATTAGACAGGTTGATGTCATTTGAAAACCCGATAAAGATAAAAAAGGGGAGGAACGATGCAGAAGTAGATGAGATATTTTATAATGAAAGCAATGAAAAGAAAAGCGCATTGATAACGAACATATCAAATTTACGAAAACTTATTGGTGAATTAAAAGCAGAGTTATTTTCAAACAATATAGATTTGTTTTTAGAGAGGTCATTGTTAGACTTTATAGAAGCAGAGAGGCTTGAACTTTCACCTGAATTTTTTGCAAAGCAAACGAAGGACTGGGATAATATAAGCAAATATTATTTTCCTGTCAGGGAGTGAACGATATGGCCACTAAATATACATATTTACCCGCAGATAAATACGCTGTTTACCATGAAGATGATTCGGTACTTCATACGATACGTGTACGTTTACCTGATCCCCCTCCTGAGAAAGAGATTGATGGATACGGTTTAAACCCTAAAAAGCAAATGTTCAGGAGGGTTGAGATACCAAAAAGGTTAAAAGAACTTGAGAGAAGTTGTGTTAACATTGATGAGGTATGGGAGAAGTTAAACCACTATAAAGAAAGCTATGGAGAAGAGATTGCGTTTATAGAGCGGGAATGGGACAGGCGGTTACATGGCTATTGGTTTTTTAATCATGGGAAGCCGACCTACATTGATGGTTGGCATTATTTTTATTTAAACTATTGGAAGATTGATATTGGCTATCCTGAATATCGAAACAGGGACAGGCTTGTGTTTATATTTGCACGTTATGCTTATACTACTACCGATGCTTTTTATCCATATCGTGTTTTAGACAAGAAAAGCGGGAAAGTATTGGGATATTTTAGTGATGAGAAAGAGATGAAAGCTTTTGCAAAAGAAAAAGGTGTAGAGAGGGTAAGGGCAGAAGAAGGTGATTTTTTAATTCACACAAGCCGCAGGACATCTTTTGGTGTTAACTACTTCAAACACAGGAGGGGTGGTGCTACATATATTGCAGGGGTTATAAACTTTTGTATTATTTCACTTAAAGAGAACGCACATGGTGGCATTCAGAGCATGGATGGCGACAGTGCAGCAAAGACCTTTGATAAGGCAATAGTAAAACCGTGGAGGAAGATACCTTTTTTCTTTAAGCCACGTTATTCAGGTTCTACGAGGGCAACGAAGAAATTAGATTTTGACATTCCGTCAACAAGGATTGGGGGCAAAGGTTCGGTAGTAAACATAGAAACAGGCTTGGAAAGTGATATTACTTATGCAGAGACAGCAGGCAGGGGGTATTATGATGGGTGGAAACTTCATTATTTAAATAACGATGAGTTTGGTAAAACAAAGATTGAAGATGTAGAAGCACGGCACAGGGTTCAGAAGAAATGTCTTGCTACCGGTAACGGGGCTAATATTTTTGGACTTGAGTTTAACACCTCAACAGTTGGGGAGATGTCAAAAGAAGGTGGGCAGGCTGCATTTTTACTTTCTAAGTATTCCATGTGGGATGAGAGGAACAGTACAGGCCAGACAGAGTCGGGTTTATTTAATTTATTCATACCGACATATGATGGGCTTGAGGGGTTCATTGATATTTTTGGCAACAGCATTATAGAAGACCCGAAAGAGAGTGAAGTATGGAGATGGAAAAATCCGATGAGGGACAGCACCGGGAAGTTGATGGGGGCGAAGAGATATTTGGAGGATAGGATTGATAAATTGTTGTTAAGGGACGATTCAGATAGTATTCTTGCTTATGAAGAAGAGATGCGCATGCACCCTACAAGTTTCAGCCAGTGTTTTATCACGGCAGGTTCAGGTTCTGGATTTAATTTAAAGAAGATTGTAAGGAGGATAAAAGAGTTACGGTTTGACAAGTCGGCAACACGGCAGGGTAATTTTAAGTGGGAAAATGGTGTACCTGATACACGTGTAGTATGGGAAGATGATGATGTTAACGGAAGGTTTAAAATTTCCTTGTTGTTAGATGAAGAACATGCAAACCAGAAGATAAGGACACAGGGAAAAGATTTGAACGGGGAGGATGTAGAGGTATGGATGCCATTAAAACCATGGAAGTTTACGGCATCGGCAGACCCTTATGAGTTTTTAAAGACAAGGACAAGGAGGGCGTCAGACGGTGCTGGGTGTGTTTTCATGGAGAGGGACAAGTCGATAGACCCTGACAGTAAGCCCGTATCAGAATGGAAGACGTACAGGCCGGTATGTACTTATTCCCAAAGGTTGCCCAATCCTTATGATTATGCAGAGGACATGCTTATGATGTGTGTCTATTACGGTGCCATGATGTTTCCCGAGATAAACCTGAGCATTATATGGAATCATTTTGTAAAGCGTGGATATTCAGGGTATTTAAAATATGCGAGGGATATAAACGGGGTATGGAAAAAGACGCCTGGGTTTTATAACAGGGGAGAAGCGCCACAGAGCCTTATGCGATTAACGCAGAATTATATAGACCATTTTATTATGCTTGTTGACCATATAGAGATATTGGAGGAGTGGAAGAATTTAAAAGGGGTGGAAGACCTTACCAATCATGACCTTGCGGTGGCTGTAGGGGGTACGTTCATGGGTTCGGAGACCGATTATGGACAGTTTTTCGACAAAGAAGAAGTAGAAGATAACGATATTGACATTAGTGTTTTGGTGAATGGCAGAAATTAGCACCGCTGAAGCCCATACAGGCAAATTTTAGCCACTTTCCCTCAAAAGTGGTACAATATATCCACTAAGGCAAAAAGTTGGTTACAGCGCATTGTTTTGCTTTCAAAAGTGAATTGTTTAAAAAAAGTTAAATAATTTTCTTGTGTTTAGTAAAATAATCATTATATTAGCGCAAATTTATAAAAATCACGATGGCAATACCATTAGTTACAGGTTACGGAGGTACTTTTTTAAAGCCAAATGACAGTATTGACCCTAATAAGAAGGTTAACGATCCATCTTATGCTTTAGCTTTCAGTGAATTTATTTATTCCCAGTATTATAAGGATAATTCGGCTATTAAAGCGGACATGGCTGCACGTTTTGTGCGTAACCGATCGTATGCTGTTGGGAGGCAGGACACTTCTATATATAAAAACTGGATATTTGGTGTAAAAGAAAAATCACCTAATATTCCCACGTCTCCTGCTGCACAGAACCTGGTTAATGAATTAAAACTTGAGGATACGGGTTTGATGAACGTTAACTTTGATGACATTTTATCACCAATCCCCAAATACATAGACAATGTTATAGGTATTATGCGCACACAGAACCATAATGTTGTCGTGAATGCCATTGATGAACGTTCGGGTGCTACGAAAGAGAAGATGAAGTTTCGTTCATGGGTATTGGAACAGCTTAAACCGTGGCTTATAAGGTTTAATACTGCCATGGGCATACCCAATCCTGAGGCCCCCCCTGTACGGCCACAGACACCGCAGGAAATGGAATTGTTTGAAAACATCGGGGCATTCAAGCTCGTAGCTGAAATTGCGATGGAGAAACTTTTGGCGCATACTAACGAGATAGCCAAGATAGATGATGAAACAAAAGATGACCTGGTATATGATTTCTTTGTAGATGGTTTTGGGTGTATTGTTACAGAACAGGATACAGTATCTGGGAAATTCATTCCAAAGAGAAAAGATGTGCTTGAAATTATTCTTGAGGACAGTAAATTAACAGATTTTTCAGATGCAACGTGGGGTGGTGTAATAGAGTGGTATACAGTACATCAGCTATCAATAGAGACAGGATGGGAAGATGATGATTTAAAGGAGTTAGCCTCTGGATATGCAGGTTTATATGGCAATCCTGAAATCACAGATACGTCTGTTGAGAACGGTTCTGATGGTTTTACAGATTTCAGGGTACCTGTTTTACATTCATTTTGGAAATCTATTGATGAAGAATATTATTCAGAACGTGAAGGAAAGAATGGTGTTATAAAAACCTATGAGCCATACATTAGGGGCGGTAAAGTACCACCGAGGGAGCGTAAAAACAGGAAATTGGAGAAAGTATCTATCAGGCGTTTATATCATGCTAAGTGGGTTATCGGTTCAGATAAAGTATTTGATTATGGGATAGTTACCAACACTCCATATAACTTTGAGAAAAATGATGTAGAGTTTCCTATTCAGTTGTTTAGGATGAAAGGGAAGCCTAAGATAGAGTCTATGATACCTATTGAGGACCAGATATATCTTACTTTCATAAAGACACAAAACAGTATTGCTGTTGCCAAGCCTCCCGGTGTGGCTGTTGAGTGGACATCGTTACAGAACTTGAAATATGGCAAGAAAAAATTACATCCGTTTGATGCGTTAAAGATTTACAATTTAAAAGGGGACTTTTTTTATAAGTTAGCACCAAATAATATACCGGGAAATAATTCCGGCCGGTTTGTTGGCACACCTATCACTGAGTTAAGGGGAGGTTTAGGTACGGCTATTGCAGATGGTATCAGTGCATTAGAGTTTCTTTACAAGCAATTGGATATTATGACCGGCCTTGATAGCCTCACTATGGCGAATGTAACGCCTAACAGTGGTATGGGAAAAGGGGTTACAGAGATGGCAGTATCTGCAACGAGTAATTCCCTTAGGCCGATATACAATGGCTATTTGACACTTAAACTGAATGCTGACAGGGTTGTATTATGGGAAACACAGGCCATGTTAAGTGCCTATACAGAGAAAGATGTTGATAGTTGCCCGTATTATCATGCATTAGGCAAAGCTAATATGTTAGCGTTGTTGGCAGCATCTACTTATCCGATAACTGTTTATGGGTTAAGTGTAGAGGCACAGCCGAATGATTTTGAGAAACAAAGTTTTCTTTCGGCGGCACAAGCAGCGTTGGCCGGTGGCAAGAACGGTATCCCTGCCATCACCTTTTCAGAGTATTCTTTTATTGTCCGTTATCTTAATTCAAAAAATTCTATTAAATACCTTGAATTATGGATGGCAAAGAAAGAGCAGGACAGGGCATTGAAAGAGCAGGAGATAGCACAGGCCAATTCACAGTTTCAGGCCAAGAAAGAGCAAGAAACAGCGGCTTTGAAGGCACAACAGGAGAAAGAGCTTTATACTTTAAAGACAGATTCGGAACTTGAGGTGATAAAAGCCAAAGGTGAGGAAGACAGAAAAACACTTGCACTGCAAATTCAATTAAGTAAGGCTTATGGTGGTGGGGTACCGAACATGCAAAACAATTAAAAATACAAGACAATGACAAAATCAAAGGTTGACATGGCATTAAGTTCTTTTAGTGAAGAATTAAAGAAAAATAAAAAGAAAAGGGAAGGCATGCGTAGAGACATGCTGCGTATTGTTTTTGATGAATTTAGGGACAACCCGCATGTTAGCACGTTTAGCAAGAGCGTGGAAGTTTCTAACAAGTTGATAGAATATTTTTTAACGAATAAACAATAAGAAAATGGCAAACGAACAGGAGATAATTCAGGGATTAATTGACAGAGATGAACAGCAACCCACAGAAGAAAACGGTGACATTATTGAAAAGCTTGTGAACGCAGATAAAGAAGATGGAGGCCATCAGGAATCTGAAGAGCAAGAAGGACAAGAAACCGGTGATGAGGGTGCTGAAACGGAACATGACAATGATGAAGAAGATGGTGGAGAGTCATCGGAAGAGTCAGAAGAAGGTAACGATGCGGAGGCCGCAGACCTTGATGTTTCTAAATACTTTGAAGGTTTTTCTTCTTTAGACGAAGTTAAATCGACTTTAGAGAAAGCCAAACAATTTCCTGAGTTAGAGGAAGAGTTGAATACTCTGAGGCAGAGTAAAGAGGAAGCGCAGACGCTCCAAGAGCAAATTAAAGAGCTTAAAGAAAGACAGCCGTTTAACAATGAAAAGTTTTATAAACTTGACAAATTGTATGCAGAAGACCCGGAGAAAGCCGCTATTTTGATGCGGTATGCTTTTGGTGATAATTCGGCAGAGTCGGTTTTAAAACTTGAGATGATGCTTGAGCACCCGCAGATTTTTGAAAAGAACCCCGAATCTTTGCAGCGTATGCTTATCAAGAAGTACCAAGACTTTTATAGCGGAGAGTATACGCCGGATGACCCGGAGTATCAAGATGCTAAGATAGCGATGGAGATAGATGCCGACAGGGCAAAGAAACTTTTTGAAGCAGAGATTGCAAAGGTAGAAGTTCCTAAAGCAAAGACCGAGGAGGAGGTGAAGGCAGAGACGGAAGCTTTTTTTAAGAGTTGGGCACCTGTGTTTCCGAAGGTGAAGAGTGCATTAGGTAAGATTGACATTCCTGTACTTGACGAGAAGGATAATACCAAGACGAAGGTGCTGATGTCATATTCCATACCAGAAGAAGATTTAAAAGATGTATATGAAATTGCGGCTAACCACATAGCAGCTTCTAAAATACCGCCTAATGAGGCGAGTGTTAAGCAAGCTGTTGAAGTTGCAAAAGGCGTTTACATCTGGAACAATCTTCCTAAAATAATGACACAGGTTCGTAACAACCTTTCCAAAGAAGTAGGTTCGGAAGCTTTGAGTAAAGTAAACAATCCGGCGAGGGCAGGTGCAGATGTCAACAAACCCCCTAAAGGCAAGAAAAAAGATGCCGTCAGGGAAGCCTTTGATGAGATTACAGCTCCTTACCGGCAGTATTAACAAATTTTAAAACATAGAGAAAAATGGCTTATACAGTAACAGACCCGGGTACAGCGGCAGTATCCGGTAATTATACAGAACAGATTGCATCATTGCATGACTTTTTTAAACCGCAGGACATACCTACATTGTATGCCCGTTATGGTGCACAATATATGCCGATGTTGGCACAATTTGAGGCACTTAACCGTTCAATGCCTATTCAGGGAGATGAGTGGTTTGGATGGGAAGAAAACTGGTATCATCAGACTATTATAACATCAGGGACAACGGCTGCCAGTGCAACACCCGGCGCACCCGTTGACATTACATTAGACCCTGCATTGGTAGATGCTGATGGCAACTTCTTCCCACAGAAGGGAATGATTGTAAGTTTTCCTAATTCAACTTATCTTCAAGCCAGGATTGAGAATATTGATACTTCTTCGGGAGTGGTGATGACGGTAAAACCTGAATTGGACACTGATATTATCCCGGCTACTACGGATGGAGAGACATTGGTTATTTCTTCAAATGCTTTTGGGGCAGGGACAGACCAGCCTGAAGGTATTGTTGTAGGGGCAACTAAACGTTCTTTTACCGCACAGATTTTCAAGACCACTCATGGTTTGGAAGGTTCACAGCTTGTTCATGCCAAGTGGTTCAATAAAATTGATGATGGCAGAAGTGTTCGTAATTGGTATTCAGATGGTTATATGCTTGCAGAGTATCAGAGGGACTTATTCATTGATGGTGCTTTCACTTGGGGCAACGAGTCAAACAACTTAACCGTTGAGGCAGGGGTTCCCGGTGCAGGCAATAAAGTAAAGACTACTAAAGGTATTATGCGCCATGCTATTGAAGCAGGCCATGACTTGCCTTATACCGCCGGGGCATGGACACCCGATAACCTTGATGCTGTTGGATTATATTTCTTATCACAAGGGATTACATCCGGTTACAGCCTTGACTGGGTTGGTGCTAAGTTGAACATTGACATTGAAAATGGGATGAAAGGATACCTTGACAATACAGGTGTTGACTATACCAATGCAGTAAAGAATGTTTTTGGTGGCAACAATGATTTGGCAGCCAGCTTTGGGTTTAAAGTTATCCGTAAAGGTGGTATTACCCATATCATCAAACCGATGCCTGTATGGAGTCATCCTAAGTTGTTTGGTGCAGCTGGATACGACATGCCACAGAGGGGGTTATTTGCTCCTTTGGCAAAAGTTATCAATCCAAAGAACCAGGAGGTGATGCCTAACATTGCCGTTCGTTATGAAGCTATGGATGGATATAACCGTAAGTTTGAGGCTTGGACGGTTAGTGGGGCAGGTCCCGGATTGAAGGTAATCGGAACAGATAAGGCAGAGACCTTCTTGCGTTCCCATATGGGATTGCAGGTCTTTAAAGCCAATCAGTTCGTATATACCCATGCTTAATTTTTTGGGGGGCTTCCTTTAATTGGAAGCCTCCTTATTTAATAATCTTAAAACAATAATTTTATGTTAGCATTAGATGGAATACCGTTGAATCAATATCCAAAGACTGACCCATTGGTACAGCAGATAGATTCGGCAATTAAAGAAATTAAAAAGAGGAAGAAATGGAAATTAGTTCCTCACGAATCACGGAGAAGGAAGAATGCTCCCGGAGTTCCGGATTCAGTTGTTGAATGGAATGCCGGGGTTTCCCCGATGACAACGGGTAAATATCTGTTAGGGGGGATGGAACATGATATTACCTACTATGATACTATTACTACCATAGAAGGTATTCAGACTTTTTTACCAAAAAGGATAACGTTTCATGAAATAATGCCCCTTGATTCGACTACACAGGCAGATTTAATCTTCTATATGACATGTGTAGCCCCTTATTGTGCTCCTTTTGACCCGATACGCAGGTTTCAGTACATTAAAGACAATGTTATGCCTCATTACAAAGTAGAAGATTTGGTTGGAGAAGCACAGATTCAGAATGAGATTAAGAGGGACATAGCCAAGGTTAACATGTTATTGTGGGATGATGACATGGGACTTGAAGATGAGACTTTAAAGAACATAGCCATTAGTTATGGTTTCCCGACAGCACCTGAAATGGATATTGAGTTGTTAAAGAACCGGTTGAGTGAATCTTTGTTCAGGTTAGAAAACGGGAAATACAATGTTGGCCGTATCAGGGCATTCTTAAAAGACACTAAAGATGACAGCCTGTTGAAGTTGCGTAATATTGTGAGGGCATCTATTGAGAAGAAGTTTGTTATCAAAGACAAGACGGGGAAAGGAAGTTCCGCATGGTATTATACAAGTATCTACGGTGAGAAAGATGCGCACATCATGTCATTGATGAAAGGGGCAGACCCCGAGACATCTTTGGTTCAATATTTAGCTGCAAAGCCGAAAGCAAGGAATGCTTTTGAGGTGCATTACAAAAATCGTTTAAAGAACGGTTCATTAGAGAATTTAAAACCAAAGCCTATTTCTGTTGAGGAAGGGTAACATGACATGGCACTGACATCATTATCGGTTAAAGTCGAACTTGATGAGATAAACAGTTCGTTGATTATCACCGATTTAATCGGTAATGATTATAATGCCACTTACGGTTATACGTTAACTAACATTAAGGGGTTATTAAAAATATCGGGATTTCAGGGGAGCATTATTTATAAGAACTCCGGCTGGGATTCCGATGATTATTCTTCACCTGACATAACATCGGCATCATGGAGTAAGGTAATATCTTCGACAGTTCCTGTTGGTGAGGATGGGTTAATTGTAAGGGGGTTTTATACGGTTGAATATAAAGTCTCCGTAGAAGATGTTTCTGCTACATTTCTTACTTTTCTTCAGGTGTTTAAGAATGTTTACGAAAGGCCTCTTATTGAAATATCATCTCTTGTGTCTATTGTAGATTCGACATTTGTATTTACCGATGATACTTCATATACTTTAAACTTAGCTTCTACGTATCCTCCTACGTCCGTTTTAAGGAACTTTGATATAACATGGCCTCCTACGTCAGGAAAGCCTAATACAGTGTCTTCTGCGACATCTGTGCAACTTGGCCCTAATATTTGGTCAGGTTATTATCTTTGTAACTTCACAGTAACTTTATCATATCTTTTAGTAAACGATGTAAACGGTTTAACGGTAACGGTAAGTGACAGCATACATGAAACCTTACATCGTATTGCTGTTATCTATAAAGATTTTGCGGGGTTAGTAAATCAGGCTTTGATACAGCTTACCGCATCTTATGAGAAGTATAAACTTTACAACCTGCCGTATGCAGAGAATTATCAGGAAGTTCTTGACGATATAATGATGTATTACGACATGGTTAAGATGGCAGACATCTCTGGTACAGATATGTCATTTGCCATGACAAAGATATATGACATATTAACAGATGATGCATATAATTTATCACCTGGGATTGTGATAGAAGAGAAAGAAATTTATCCTTGGCAACCTCCGGTTGTAGGAGATGTTGCTGTTCCGGGAGGAGTAGTATTTTTTGGGGATTAAACGATGGCAATTTTAGACCTTACATATCAACCGTTAGTTCTCCGCAATACGGGAGAAGTACCTACTATACCTGTTAGCGATACGGTGTTGCCCGGAGATTCGGAATGGAGGGTAACGGACTTGTTAATTGGAGAGTATGCCATAAATTATGTGGATAACAAGTTTTTTTACCGGTCAAGTGCAGGTATTATTGACTTTGATGATGTATATTTAAAAACATGGAGGCCAATAACCGACACGCCTGTGTCTGGGGATGTTTCTACTTCAATATCTTCTGGATGGGCTTATGATAATGTTAAGACGCCAGTACCTACGGAAGCTGTTTTTACTGATACTACTTATTCAGTATTTACATCTGCTGTTGACGGATTGGTCCCCACACCAAATGAAGCAGGTTCTACTAAATTTTTAAGGGAAGATGGCAGCTGGATTGTGCCCACCAATACAATATACACACATCCAGTATATACGGCATTAAACGAGACGTTATCAGGGGCAACTGTATTAAGTTCTTTTACAACAGACACAATAGGGAGTGTTACGGGGTTTAGTACAAGGACACTTACTCCCTCAGACATAGGTGCCCAGCCTGCTGGTACTTATGATAATTATTTAAAATGGATTGTAAGCGCCGAGGGTGTTACTGGGAATATATTAAGTGGTAATACACTTGTTTTCTCTTCAGGAAATGCATTAAGCGCTTCTTATAGTGATACTACTAAAACGGTAACGATAAGCCATAATGATATTACAAGGACAGATCCGACAAAGACAACAATTACACCTGGATATGCTGGTACATTTGATATAGTAGAAAGCGCAACTTCTGATGCACAAGGTCATCTTACCGCTGTACAACAAAGAACAATACAATTACCAGATGCTTATGTACATCCATCACATACAGCTTATACAGAAACTCTTTCTGGAGCAACAGTTCTTGCAACATTTAATTCAGATGCATTAGGTCATGTTACAAGTTTAACTACTCGTACATTGACCCTTGCTGATTTAGGGGCACAGGCTGCTGGTAATTATGAATTAATAGCACATAAAAATATAGCAAGTGGATATGCCGGATTAGATTCTAATGGGTTAATATTTACTTCTCAATTACCTCCACTGGCAATAAGTCAAACTTATGTAGTTGCATCTGAAACTGACCAATTAGCACTAACTGTTCAACAAGGTGATATAGCGGTCAGAACTGATTTGAACACCTCTTATATTGCTTTGAATAGTTCAAATGCTTCAATGTCAGACTGGCAGCAACTTCTTACACCGACTGATAATTATGTAAGTGGAGCTTCTTGGGATACTTCAACAGGGGTTTTAACTATTAATAGAAATGCATTAAGTGATATTACTGTTCCGATCGATGGACGTTATATTGTTGCCAATGCAGCTATCACCGGGGCTACACATACAAAAATTACTTATGATGCAAATGGATTAGTTACCGCTGGTACAGATGCTACTACATCGGATATTCCTGAAGGAACTAATTTATATTATACAGATGCAAGAGTAGCTGCTAATAGTGCTGTTGCTGCAAATACTGCAAAAGTAACAGAAAGTACTACAGTAACCGCTCCATTAGTTTTAAGTGGATATGATATATCATTACCTAAAGCTACTGGTTCTGTTAATGGTTATTTAAGTTCTGCTGATTGGACAACATTTAATAATAAGCTTTCGTCTTATACTGAAACAGACCCTGTATTTAAAGCATCAACAGTTTTTAATATTACTAATGGAACTGGATTTTTAAAAAATGATGGTACTGGAGTATGGTCATATGATAACACAGCATATCTTCCGCTTACTGGTGGTACAATGGCTAATACTAATGTTATTACTAATCTTAATGCTGATTTATTAGATGGATATACTACTTATGTTACAGGAATAGCAACAAATTATATTCCAGTTGTTTATAAAGATGCAAATTCATTATATGGAACAAAATTTGGTACATATATAGATTTATTAGAATCACCAACAGTTACAGATTTTAGTTCACGTATAATCTCTGTTAGCAATAAGCTTTTTGCCGCTTTTAATAGTACTGCAACAAATTATGAAATATGGACCGCTGCACATATGGGTAGTACATCAGGATTAGATGCTGATATGTTAGATGGTTATCATGCTTCTCATTTTCAAATAGCAGGTTCTTATTTAACAGGGAATCAAACAATAACTCTTTCTGGTGATATAACTGGTTCTGGCACGACAGCAATTACAACCACATTGGTTAATTCTGGTGTAACTGCTGGGACTTATAATAATGTTACAGTAAATGCAAAAGGATTGGTAACTGGAGCAAGTAATGTAAGTTATGAACCAGCTTTCACTAAGAATACCGCTTTCAACAAGGATTTTGGGACAGCAACTGGTCAAGTTTGGGGATATGATGCACATCCAACAACAACAAGTGGTTATGGGTTACCAG
>Ga0256829_1000755_pt1 | contig 29625 bp, 22 predicted proteins | sample 131447metaG_FD_185979 | JGI IMG/M metagenome (GOLD analysis project Ga0256829, IMG submission 185979) | Hydrothermal vent microbial communities from Lau Basin, Pacific Ocean - 131-447 | ecosystem: Environmental > Aquatic > Marine > Hydrothermal vents | place: Pacific Ocean: Lau Basin | collected... | reverse complement strand
AGGTACTCTGGTTAGAATCTGACCGCATGGGGTTCTTACTCGACGCCGTTGATCAAGAAAAATTCGAGAACCAAAGAGAAACCGTAAAAAACGAGCGCGCCCAGCGAGTAGACAACCAACCCTATGGATTGCGCCACGAAGTTATAGGTGAGGCCTTGTATCCAGAAGGCCATCCGTACTCTTGGATGACCATTGGCTATGTGGAAGACCTAGATAGGGTTAACGTAGAAGACTTAAAAGCCTTTTTTCAACGTTGGTATGGTCCAAATAATGCGGTGCTGACTATTGGCGGCGATATTGATATCGACAAAACCAAAGCACTCATTGCGAAATATTTCGGTGAAATTCCTATGGGTCCAGCCGTGGAAGAACCCGAGCCTGCCATGGTTACATTGAGTGAAGACAGATACGTTACCCTTGAAGACAATATCCATTTACCATTGCTGCAAATTACCTATCCAACGGTTTATGCACGTCATCCTGATGAAGCACCATTAGATGTGTTAGCTGATATTTTGGGTGGCGGGAAAACTTCTCTCTTTTATAAAAATCTCGTCAAAGAGGGGATAGCTGTGCAAGCTGTGGTATCTCACCCGTGCAGAGAGCTTGCATGTGAGTTCCAATTACTCGCACTAGCTAACCCTAGTGTGGTGACTTCATTATCTAGTATGCAAACTGTTATTCAAAACACGCTCACCGAATTTGAAGCACGTGGTGTAACTGCTGATGATTTAGCACGTACTAAAGGCAGTATTGAAGCATCTACCGTGTTTGGCCTTCAAAGCGTGGCGGGAAAAGTCTCTGCACTAGCGGCAAACCAAACTTTTCACCAAGAGCCTGACTTAATTAGTCAAGACATCGCTCGTTACAACGCAGTGACAGCGGAAGATGTTATGCGCGTTTACGAGGCGTACATTAAAAACGGCAAAGGTGTTGTATTGAGTGTGGTTCCAGAAGGACAAGCGCAAATCGCAGCGGCTGAACAAACTTTTGACCGTCCTGTTCGCACATTACCGGATTACAGCGACGAGGCTAGTGGAGACTTTACTAGTCCAGCGTCTAACTTTGATAGGAGTGTTATGCCAAAAGCTGGTGCTGCTCCTGTGGTGAATGTGCCGTCTTATTGGAAAAGCGATCTAGATAACGGAATAACTGTGCTAGGGGTAACTTCAGACGAAACACCAACGGTAACACTCACTATCAGCTTAGATGGCGGCATGTTAGTGGAACCTCTCGATAAGGCGGGAACCGCCAGTTTAACCGCACTCATGATGAATGAGTCAACAATAAACTATACCAACGAAGCTATGGCCAGTGAATTAGCAAAGCTGGGCAGTGCTATTCGTGTGAGCACATCGGGACGTCATACTCAGGTCTACGTTTCTACGTTAACCAAGCACCTTGAACAAACGTTGGCGTTGGTTGAGGAAAAACTTTTCTATCCTGCGTTCTTAGAAAGCGATTTCAATCGAATGCGTGAAAGAGTTCTTCAGGGCAAGCAGCAAGAGTCGAAAACACCAGATAGTATTGCTCGCCGGGTTAGAGATATCGTGTTGTTTGGTAAAGACAACCGCGTAGCCTTACCTAGCGATGGGACCTTAGAAACTATTTCAAACATTACTTTAGACGACGTTAAAGCATTTTATGCAACTTATTATTCACCGGCAAAAGCCAGTGTGGTTGTGGTAGGAAATCTATCACAGGATGACATGGTCACTGCCATAGACTTCCTCGGTCAATGGGAAGGTCAAGATTACGCGTTCGATGACTACAATCCCTTTCCGGAATATAGCGAACAACAAATTTTCTTCGTTGACAGCCCTGGTGCAGTGCAATCCGTGGTGTACATGGTTGACAGAAGTTTGCCGTTTGATGCAACGGGCGACCACTTTAAAACCCGTTTGATGAACTTTCCTCTAGGTGGTGCATTTAATAGCCGAATTAATCTAAACCTTCGAGAAGATAAAGGCATTACCTATGGTGCCAATAGTGCTTTTATTGGTGGTAAAACCCTTGGTTGGTTTGAAGCTGCATCTGATATTACTGGTGGCGAAACGGCACTTGGCATAAATGAAATGATCGGTGAAATTAGAAGCTATCGAGACAATGGGGTCAGTGAACAAGAAATTGAGTTTATGCGCAATGCGTATACCTTGGGCGATGCGTTAGACTACGAAACACCCACGAGTAAAGCGCGATTCCTGCGACAGCTATTGAGCTATAACTTGCCCGACAATTATCGAGCTGAGCAGATAGATATTATTCAGAATATTACTCAAGCCCAATTGAATGCATTGGCAAAACAATATCTCAACTTGGAATCATTACAATTGATCGTGGTGGGTGACAAAGCAACGGTAATGGAGCAGCTAGAATCGTTAGAAATACCGATTTTTGAGTTCGATCTATCTACCAATGAAGCGCAGCGCCTTAACTAGGGCTTGTACTTGAAATTGAATCACACAATGCCCATAACATGGCTACACACGATGCTTGGAACAGAATTTTGACTACACAACCTGATACTTTTAACAAGCGCATAGATGCGTTACAGAGTAAGTCGTTTTTAACGGCACTAACGCAAATTAAGCGCGGTGTAGAGCGTGAAGCATTGCGTATAAAGCCCAATGGTGAGATATCGCAAAAGCCCCATCCTACCGCTTTTGGTTCAGCGCTCACCCATGAGTCTATTACTACTGATTACTCTGAGTCACTACTAGAGTTTATCACGCCTCCTGAAGCTTCTTCGCAAAAGACATTGGCTCAACTTAATGATGTGCATAAATTTGTTTTAGAGAACATGGGGGACGAGCAATTATGGCCGCTCAGCATGCCTTGCTTTATCGAAAATGAAGCTGATATCCCCATTGCATATTACGGTGAATCCAATATTGGTAAGATGAAGCGCGTATACCGCACTGGTTTGAAAAATCGCTATGGCAGCATGATGCAAGCCATTTCTGGCGTGCATTTTAATTTTTCGTTACCCGAGTCATTTTGGTCGCTTTGGGCTGAAATTCACGGCAAATCACCTAGCCAGGACCAAACTTCAGAAGACTATTTTGCATTAATCAGAAACTATCGACGTTTTTGTTGGTTAATTCCGTATTTGTATGGTGCTTCTCCGGCGCTTTGTGGCTCTTTTTTAGAGGGTAAGCCTCATGCACTGCCATTTAAAAAAGTGGGTAAAGGTACTTACTACATGCCCTATGCTACCTCACTTCGTATGAGTGATTTGGGGTATACCAGTGATGAACAATCATCGTTAAAAATTTGCTATAACCACATAGACAATTACGTCAGATTATTGCGCACTGCGATGGAGACTCCATCAGAGAAGTTCAGCGCATTTAGTGCGGGTGAGGGTGGCCACTATCAGCAGTTAAGTAAGCATATTATTCAAATTGAAAATGAGCTTTACTCACCCATTCGTCCAAAGCAGCCGACCAACTCTATGGAAAAGCCCAGTGATGCACTCGTTCGTCGTGGTGTGAGCTACATAGAAGTAAGAGCGTTAGACGTAGATCCTTATTCGCCTTTGGGCATTAACCAATCCCAGTGCGACTTTTTAGATGTGTTCTTGCTCAGTTGTTTGGTAATTCCAAGTTCGGAGCTTGACGCTACCCAATTGCAAGAAGCAAAAGACAACATGAATACCGTGGTGCTAGAAGGCCGTAAACCCGGATTGAGCTTGTCTAGCGGCGGTAGTGACATCGGATTGGTAGACTGGGCTGAAAAGCTTTTTGCTAGTTTCACAGAGGTGGCGAAGCTTCTGGATAAAGCTCATGACACCAATCGATATTCAGAAGCAGTAAAATGCGAATGGAAAAAAGTAGAAGACCCTTCCCTTACGCCATCTGGCAGAATGCTTTCAACATTGCTTGCTGATGATATTGATAACGGCAACTTAGGGTTAAGGTTGGCATCAGCGTATAAAACGTCAATCTCAGCGTCGGAATTCACCTATACCGATACTGAGGCGTTTAAAACCCAAGCCGCAGCATCTATAGAGGCACAGAAAAAGGTGGAGAGTGAGGATACTGTCGACTTTGACACCTTTATTCGCAACTACTTTAACGAAGCGCCAGCTAAAAAAAATGCCTGACGGGCGTCAGGCATAAAAAGGGTTCCAGGGAAACACACACTTTACTAGAACATAGAGTTGGATAATGAAATGTTAAGAAAGTTCAAAGAATCGCATGTTTTTTCATCGATTTTTGTCGCGCTATTCTTACTGTTCATCGCAGGATGCGCTACATCACCCCCGCAAAACGCCAGTAATTTGTGTGACATCTTCTATGAAAAGTCGGATTGGTATGACGCTGCCGCTGATGCGAGGGACAAATGGGGCGTACCTATCCATGTGCCAATGGCAATGATGTATCAAGAAAGCTCGTTTCGTCACGATGCCCTACCGCCAAGGGATTACGTCTTTTTTGGTTTGATCCCTTGGGGGCGCGTATCGTCAGCTTACGGATATTCTCAAGCTAAAACACCAACCTGGGAAGACTACATTCGAGAAACGGGTAATCGAGGCGCTGACAGAGACGACTTTGATGATGCTATCGACTTTATGGGTTGGTTTATCTACAAGTCAAACAAAGTCAATGGCGTTTCCAAGTGGGACGCCTATGCACAATATCTTAATTACCATGAAGGGTGGGGGGGATATCGTCGTAAATCATACAACGCTAAACCTTGGTTAAAAGATGTTGCCCAGAAGGTGAAAGATCGCTCGTTACGTTACGCGAGTCAGTTGAAAACTTGCGAAGAGGACCTCAGGAGCGGATGGTTCTTTGGATTGTTTGATTAATAAGAAAAAAAGAAGGGGTAAACGGGCGTTTACCCCTTCGACGACGCCAAGCCAAGACCGTTTTTTACCTAACGTCGAACAGGCAAGACTTAATGTATTGCAAATCATTCTCATTTGCAATAAGTATTTCCACATTAGCCAAAATACTTTCTCATCCCTATATTCCATTGACGTAGATCAACTCTTGAATACCTTATTTTGCAAGGGATTTCAGGGATTGATCTGGATCATAACTACAAATTCAGCGGGGAATAAAATCATAAGCATAACGAAACAGGAGAATGATTATGTTTATGAATATGCTTGCTGACCCAGTTGTGTGGGGCTCTTTGTTGGGTATTTTTATTATTGTGGTAATGATGGGCTACTACACATATTTGTTCATGCACAACAGCGCCGACGATACTAAATAAACAGTTAACGTTTTTCTCTGTTGGTAGGAATGTCAATTAGCACAAGTAAAGCCGCTTGTCCGCCATATTCGAGCGGTGCTTGATGAAAGGCTTTTACACTAGGGTGCTGCACTAGGTAATGCGGCAACGCGGCTTTTAGCACACCCTCGCCGAATCCATGCATGATACTAACACAATCGATATGGGCTTTTTGTGCGGCGTGAATCAATGCTGCAATTTCGCCTTTTGCCAGTTCGCGAGTAAGACCGTGTAAATCCAGCATCATTTCTGGGGAGTAATCTCCCCGCCTTAGCTGCTTTAATGTGTGGGTTGGCACACCCTCTTGGCAGTACCGCATTGGCCCCTCTGTTGGCAGTGCCGCTTGATACATGTCTGAAAAAGAAAACGTTGCAGCCAACTGCTTGCTATGTGCCGATTCTCGGCGTCCAGAACGTTGTTTTTTGTCATTTAAGGCCACTGATTTGTCAGGTTCAACTTTATCTTGATCAAGAGGTTTGACCCCAGACATTAATTCAGCAAACGAAGCATCCGACGCTTGTTCAGCGGGCTGCTCTTTTTGCTTCATGGCTTTTAGTTCTTTTTTAAATGCTTTCATTCTGAATAAGCGTACAAATTAACTTGGGTGCGGGCGCTAACTTTCGGTATGATACCAGCTTTATTAAGCGCGATGTACTAAAGCACCATGACCGATAAGTTTTACCTTGAAGAAGCCATAGACGATTTGCATACCATACTTGATATGGTGCGATGGGCGGCAAGTAGATTCAACGATGCAGCACTCTACTTTGGTCACGGTACAGACAACGCGTGGGACGAGGGCATGAGCCTTGTCTCACAAGCCTTGCATTTACCTCACTCTTTGATTTCTGACAGCTCGCAGGGTATTTCTGCTGCTAAACTCACACGCAGTGAACGAGAAAAAATCGCCGAATTAGTGTTAAAGCGGGTACAAACACGTATGCCACTGCCTTACATTACCAACGAGGCGTGGTTCTGTGGTTTCCCGTTTTACGTTGACGAACGTGTGCTGATTCCTCGCTCACCCTTTGCAGAGCTTATTCAAAAGCAATTCTCAGCCTTTATCAATGAACCGCCAAAAGCGATTTTAGATATGTGTACAGGCGGTGGCTGTATTGCTATTGCATTGGCCCATACCTTTGATGAAGCCACTGTCGATGCGGTAGATATTAGCGCCGATGCGTTAGAAGTTGCAGACTTCAATATTCAAGAGCACCAGTTGAGCCACAGAGTCTATCCTATTGAGTCAGACTTATTCTCGAGTTTAACGGGTCAGAAGTACGATCTGATAGTTTCCAATCCGCCGTATGTTGACGCCGAAGATATGGCTGATTTACCGGACGAGTACCATCATGAGCCGGAGCTCGCGCTAGCTGCTGGTAATGATGGTTTAGACCTTGTCGATATCATGCTTCGGGAAGCACCGAACTATCTTGCAGATAACGGTTGGCTTTTTGTTGAAGTGGGTAACAGCGAAGTGCATATGGCAACCCGATTCCCCGGGTTAGATGTTACCTGGATAGCATTTGAGCACGGTGGACAGGGTATTTTTGCAGTACAACGAGCAACCCTAGTTGCTTATTTTGAAAATAAGGATTAATGCCACATTATGTCAGGAAATAGTTTCGGAAAACTGTTTACAGTCACAACCTTTGGAGAGAGCCATGGCATTGCTATTGGTGGTGTCGTAGACGGTTGCCCTCCGGGCCTTGAGCTTTGCGAGGAAGATTTGCAAGGTGATTTAGATCGTCGCAAGCCGGGTACATCTCGTTACACTACAGCCCGTCGCGAAGATGACGAAGTGCAGATTTTGTCGGGTGTGTTTGAAGGTAAAACTACAGGTACTAGCATTGGTCTTTTAATTAAGAACAAAGACCAACGTAGTAAAGACTATTCGAACATAGCCGACAGATTTCGCCCTGGTCATGCCGACTATACCTACGAGCAAAAATACGGTACGCGAGATTATCGCGGCGGCGGCAGATCTTCTGCTCGCGAAACTGCTATTCGTGTTGCTGCTGGTGGTATTGCGAAAAAGTATTTAAAGCAAGTTCACGGCATTGAAATTCATGGGTATTTGTCACAGTTAGGGCCAATTTCAGTCGAGACGGTTGATCACTCGGTGACTAATACTAACCCTTTCTTTTGCCCAGACAGCTCCAAGCTTGAAGCGCTAGATCAATACATGCGCGACCTAAAGAAAAGTGGTGATAGTATCGGTGCTAAAGTTTCTGTTGTAGCTACCCAAGTGCCTGTTGGGCTTGGCGAGCCAGTGTTTGACCGATTAGACGCTGATATTGCTCACGCTATGATGGGTATTAATGCGGTTAAGGGTGTTGAAATTGGCGACGGTTTTGATGTCGTTGAACAGAAAGGCAGTGAACATCGAGATACACTAACCCCTCAAGGTTTCGCATCAAACCATGCTGGTGGTGTGTTGGGCGGAATTTCCACCGGGCAAGATTTAGTCGTGCATATGGCGTTAAAGCCAACATCGAGTATTTCGGTGCCGGGTAAAACAATTAACAAAGACGGTGAGGCAATCGATATAGTAACCAAAGGTCGCCATGATCCCTGTGTTGGTATTCGTGCAGTTCCTATTGCTGAGTCCATGTTGGCTATTGTACTGATGGATCACTTACTTCGTCATCGTGCGCAAAACAACAATGTATTGTCTACAACACCAGTCATTCCGGGCAGTTTTTAACCGCCTAAGCCGACGTCTTATCAAAAGGTAACACGCTTCGGCTTGTTACCTTTTTTGCTTTTTGGAGACCGCGTGTCTAATACTCGTTCACTACTTGTTCTCACCATTGTCTATTGGCTCTATTTTGGTCAGCTTGGCGTCATCGTGCCTTATCTAGGTATATTTCTAGATGGCCGAGGTTTCTCCTCTGAGCAAATCGGTGAGCTGTTTGCCATCATAACCCTATCTAGAATTTTAGGACCCGGCTTGTGGGCAGGTATCGCAGATAAAACGGGTAATACCGTAGGTGTATTGCGGCTTGGCTGCTTTTTAACCCTAGCCACCTTTGGCACGGTATTTTGGTTCGATAGTTTCTGGGGATTAACCCTCTCGTTTGGTTTGATGATGATGTTCTGGACCGCAGTACTGCCGCAGTTGGAAGTGATAACCATGCAGTCTGTACTTCATTCACGATTCAATTACGGTCAGATAAGACTGTGGGGGAGTGTGGGCTTCATTTGTCTCACCCTTATTGTGGGTAAGGCATTGGATGTCTTCAATACTGAAACACCGATTTATGTTAGTGTTATTGTATTGTTGCTATTAGCCATAGCAACGCTGTTCATCAACGTACCGGTAAAACCCAAAGCTGCCGCCAAACACACTGGCAGCATATGGCACTATGCCAAGCAGCGCCCGTTTATGGTGTTTATTTTCGCATCGGCATGCTTGCAAATAAGCTTTGGTGCGTTTTACGGTTTCTTCTCCTTGTATATGCGAGACCTTGGTTACTCTGGGCAACAAACCGGTGTATTTATTGCCCTGGGTGTACTCGCTGAAGTAGGGATTTTCCTTATTGCCCAGCGCTTAATCAAAACCATTGGCGTATGGAATTTACTGTTTGCCTGCCTAGTACTAACAGCTGCTAGATGGTATTTATTGGCAGATTTTGCCGGCTTCTTTTGGGTGATTGTACTCAGCCAGTTAATACATGCATTGAGCTTTGGATTAACACACGCCGTGTCGGTACACTTTATTCATCAGTACTTACCTGCCCAATATCACAGTCGAGGACAGGCGGTTTACATCAGTGTCGCATTTGGCTTTGGCGGAGCGTTTGGAAACTACCTAGCAGGTCAGCAATGGATGCAAGGTACAAATGCCTACGAAACCTTTGCCACAGCTGCTGCGTTTTCGTTAGTTGGAGCATTAGCCCTTTTACTATGCAAGAAACGAGAGTTTGAATCTTCAAGCTGATGACCGCTTTGGCATTCAGACAAGACTGAAACAATGTGTTGAGCATACTGAGAGGGGGCGAGGGACTGTATACTGCACGCCGTAAACACGTCCCTGTGGGCTCGGCTTCGGCATCCCTGCCTCAGACGGCCGTAAACACTCCCTCGCCCCCTCTCTGACATATCACAACATTGATTAAGTTGATTTGATGGAATGCCAAAGCGCTCCTCAGCTCGCTTCTTTCTCGCCTCGTTTGCGTTGAGCTAACAGGGTGATGTCACCAGAGGGTGTTTCTTGTTCTAATTTAACATCGAATTTCCATAGCCTGTGAAGGTGACGCATTACCTCGTCTTTGGAATCTGCCAGTGGAATACCATTTTGCGGTGTATATCTGAGGGTGAGTGAACGGTCTCCTCGTACATCTACGTTATACACTTGAATGTTAGGCTCTAGGTTGCTCAAATTGTACTGGGCAGAGAGCTTCTCTCGTATAGTGTAATAGCCAGCTTCGTCGTGTATCGCACTCACACTAATGAAGGGTTTGTCCGTGTCATCTTCTAGGGCAAACAGTTTGAAGTCTCTTATTAGTTTGGGGGAAAGGAACTGGCTAATGAAGCTTTCATCTTTAAAGTTCTTCATAGCGAAGTGCACGGTTTCCAGCCAGTCTTTACCAGCCACACTAGGTAAGAATGCGTAGTCTTCCTCTGTGGGCGCTTGGCAAACCCGTTTAATATCCATGAACATGTTAAAGCCGAGAGCGTAAGGGTTAATGCCTGAATAATAAGGGCTGTTGTACTCGGGCTGCATTACCACGCTACTGTGACTGTGAAGAAATTCCATCATGAACCTGTCGCTGACTAAACCTTCATCATACATTTGATTAAGAATGTGATAGTGCCAAAAACACGCCCAACCCTCGTTCATCACCTGTGTTTGCTTTTGGGGATAAAAATATTGCGATACTTTTCTCACAATGCGAACAATTTCCCGTTGCCAGGGTTCTAGCAAGGGCGCATTTTTCTCAATAAAGTAGAGTAAATTTTCCTGTGGCTCGGCGGGAAAGCGCCGCTGAGAAGGTGTTTTACTTTTATGACTGTCAGGTAATGTACGCCATAGCTCATTGACTTGAGATTGTAGATATTTTTCACGCTGTTCTTGGCGATGACGTTCTTCCTGCAATGAGATTTTTTGTGGGCGTTTGTAGCGGTCTACGCCGTAATTCATCAGCGCGTGGCAAGAATCGAGAATATTCTCTACCTCTTCATAACCGTACTTTTGTTCGCACTTTGCAATGTATGATTTAGCAAAGACTAAATAATCAATGATGGAACTAGCGTCTGTCCAAGTTTGAAAGAGATAGTTACCTTTGAAAAATGAGTTGTGCCCGTAACACGCATGTGCCATGACCAACGCCTGCATTGTAATGGTGTTTTCTTCCATCAAATAGGCAATACATGGGTCAGAATTAATGACAATTTCGTACGCTAACCCCATTTGCCCTCGGCGGTATTGCTGCTCGGTTTGAATAAACTTTTTCCCAAACGACCAATGGGTGTAATTGATGGGCATTCCAATACTGGCATAGGCATCCATCATTTGCTCGGCAGTAATCACTTCAATTTGGTTGGGGTAGATATCCAGTCCGAAATTACGGGCAATACGGTCAATTTCTTGCTCGTACTGGGTAAGCAGAGGGAATGTCCAATCGGGACCATCACTCAACATAGTGAATTTCTTTGCGGTGGAATCAGACATATTAGTCTCCCGAAGTAATGGTTTCTTCTGAGCGGCGGAAGAGCTCTCTAAACACGGGGTAAATATCGTCTTGTGACTTAATTTCTTTGCATACTAAATTCTCGTGGGTCGCTGCTACTTTCTCGTATTCCCGCCATAAACTCTGATGCTGACGGTCGGTGATTTCGATATAGGCGTAGTAGCGACAGTGGGGCAATAGGTCCTTGGTAAGCAAAGCGCTACATTGGGGTGAGTCATCTGCCCAATTATCGCCATCAGAGGCTTGTGCGGCATATATATTCCAATCACTGCCTGTGTAGCGTTCATTGACTATTTCTTTCATTAAGTGCAATGCACTAGAGACGATAGTACCGCCCGTTTCTTGAGAGTAGAAAAACTCCTGTTCATCCACTTCTTTAGCTTGGGTATGATGGCGAATATACACCACCTCCACATTTTTGTAGGTTCGTGTTAAAAAAAGGTAAAGCAGAATGTAGAAGCGCTTTGCCATGTCTTTAGTAGCTTGATCCATTGAGCCTGAAACATCCATTAAACAGAACATTACCGCCTTACTTGAGGGGACTGGCCGCTTAGCGTAATTTCTAAACCGCAAATCAAAGGTATCGATAAAAGGGACTCGCGCGATCTTTGCCTTAAGTTCCTCTATTTCTTTGTCGAGGGCATTAATTTTTAGCGTATTTTCCAAAGGGCTATCGATAAGTTCCTGGCGGAGAGCCTCAAGCTCTCTAAGTTTTCGCTTATCCGACCCCGTAAGGGCCATTTTGCGCGCCATAGAACCGGTAAGAGAACGAACAATATCTAAATTGCTAGGTACACCATCGGTTTGATAGCCCGCGCGATAAGTCTCGTATTGCTCTACTTTATTGAATTGGGTTTTTCTTAAATTGGGTAAAGCAAGGTCATCGAATAGCAAGTCGAGATATTCGTCCTTTGAAATTGAGAATACAAAGTCGTCTTCACCTTCACCCTTATCGCTCGCTTCACCCTGACCACCCCCTTGACCAGCGCCACCGGGAGGTCGGTCTATTCGATCACCTTGGGTAAATTGGTCATTGCCTGGGTGTACAATATCGCGTTTACCCCCTTTGCCTGTGTGAAACACAGGCTCGGAGATATCACGGGTTGGAATACTGACTTGCTCGCCAGTTTCTAAGTCAGTGACCGAACGTTTACCCACTGCATCAGAAACGGCGCGCTTTATTTGCTGCTTGTATCGCTTTATAAAGCGCTGTCGATTTACAGTACTCTTGCCCTTGCTGTTAAGTCGTCTGTCAATAAAATGCGCCATAAACACCTGCTAGTTGAACTACACATTATCACGATGCCACTACGACGCTTTTCGTACGCGTAAGTACCATTCACACAACAAGCGTACTTGTTTTTGTGTATAGCCTTTTTCCTGCATGCGATTCACGAAGTCATCGTGCTTCTTCTGTTCCTCGGCGGAACCTTTGGTGTTGAAGGAAATGACAGGTAGTAAGTCTTCAGTGTTCGAAAACATCTTCTTCTCAATCACAGTGCGCAGCTTCTCGTAGCTAGTCCAAGAAGGGTTCGTACCACCATTGTTTGCCCGCGCACGAAGCACAAAGTTGACGATTTCGTTTCTAAAGTCTTTAGGGTTGCTAATGCCTGCGGGCTTTTCTGTTTTTTCAAGTTCAGCGTTTAACGACGCACGATCAAACAGCTGTCCGGTTTCTGGATCGCGATACTCTTGGTCTTGAATCCAAAAATCAGCATAGGTGACATAGCGGTCAAATAGGTTCTGACCATATTCTGAGTAAGACTCGAGATATGCCGTTTGAATTTCCTTGCCAATGAACTCTACATAGCGCGGAATCAAGTATCCCTTGAGGAACTCTAAATAGTTGTCAGTAACGTCTTGTGGGAATTGTTCTCGCTCGATTTGACGTTCTAATACATAGAATAAATGTACGGGGTTGGCCGCCACTTCTTGATAATCAAAGTTGAAAACCCGAGAAAGGATCTTAAAGGCAAAGCGGGTAGAAAGCCCTTCCATGCCCTCATCAACCCCAGCATAGTCACGATATTCTTGATAAGACTTGGCTTTGGGGTCGGTGTCCTTAAGGCTTTCACCGTCATACACACGCATTTTTGAGTAAATACTGGAATTTTCCGGCGCTTTGAGTCTGGAAAGCACACTGAACTGGGCCAAACACTCTAAGGTGTCTGGAGCGCAGGGAGAACCGTTAAGCTCACTAGAATCGAGCAGTTTGCGATAAATCCGAATTTCTTCGCTAACACGCAAGCAATAGGGTACTTTGACTATGTAAACTCTGTCTAGGAATGCCTCATTGTTTTTATTATTTCTGAAAGACTGCCACTCAGATTCGTTAGAGTGGGCAAGAATAACACCGTCGTAGGGCAGGGCTGAAAAGCCTTCTGTTGGATTGTAATTGCCTTCCTGAGTTGCTGTGAGCAGTGGGTGAAGCACCTTAATAGGCGCTTTAAACATTTCAACGAACTCCATCAACCCCTGATTTGCCTTACACAAAGAGCCAGAATAGCTGTAGGCATCGGGATCGTTCTGAGCGAATTGTTCTAAGCGTCGAATATCGACTTTACCCACAAGTGATGAAATATCCTGATTGTTTTCATCACCCGGTTCAGTTTTAGCTATACCTACTTGATCGAGCACCGAAGGGTAAACTCGTACTACTCTGAACTTGGATATATCGCCATTGTATTCATGCAAACGCTTTCTGACCCACGGAGACATAATCGTCTTCAAATAGCGTTTTGGAATTTTATACTCTTTCTCAAGAATATGACCGTCTTCATTCGGGTCGAATAAACAAAATGGATGGTCGTTGACTGGCGAGTCTTTGAGTATGTAAATAGGTACATTCTGCATCAGCTCTTTTAAGCGCTCAGCCAGCGAGGACTTGCCTCCGCCCACAGGACCGAGCAAATAGAGGATTTGTTTCTTTTCCTCAAGCCCCTGAGCGGCATGCCGTAAATACGAAACAATTTGTTCTATGGCTTCTTCCATACCATAGAATTCGCTGAATGCCGGATAGCGAGAAATAACGCGGTTAGAAAATATCCGGCTAAGCGCCGGGTCATTGGCGGTGTCTACCAGTTCTGGTTCGCCAATAGCTTTGAGTAAACGTTCTGGTGCACTTGCATAGGCCATAGGGTCTGACTTACAAATGTCCAAAAACTCCTGGATAGTGAATTCTTCCTGTTTACGTTCCTCATAACGACTTTGGTAATGCTCGAAAATACTCATGAATACCTCGAAAAAACGGAAGCCCGTAATTTAAGCGTAGTTGGTATTTTCAAAAATGAGAGGGATTATTAGTCAACTTTAGAATAGTTTTTAAAGAATCAATCTAATCAAAATTTGAACTTTTTTCTGATAGTTAGTCTCAAAGCAATGAATGAAAACATTGTGTTTAAATACTGTTGCAATGATGATAAGAAATGCGTCGAGTCATTGTGAATGAAAGCATAGTAATACTTACCCCTATGCTTTACCAAACTGCATGCTTGGATAAAATTTGCTAAAACCTCCCCTCCACACTAATGAGTACATTGCGACGCGAGTGATGTGGTAATGAATTTACTTCAGTGCGATTAATACTAGGGAAGAAAATACTTTCATTAAACACGTTATCCACCAACACGTTAAGAGTAAATGGATTCAAAGCTGGGCGCTTTAACAGGCTTCCTAAATTTAACGTCACATTCAAGGTAGCAAGGTGGTAATCTTCTGGTGCGGGGTTTTGTAATTCCGGTACTGCCTGGTTTTGCAAGGTAGATGCAGAAAAATAGTTAGTGTAAAAGCTCGTGGATAGTGTTTCGTTGGGCGTGTAAATAACGCCTGCTTTAACCATTCTATTGGGGGCATAAGTCACATCTGTGTCGCCGCTTTCCGACTGATTTGTTTGATACGATGCATTGGCGGTGGCTTTCCAGTGTGTGTTTATACGCCAATTTCCTTCAAGCTCGAAACCACGGTAGGTAATTTCCCCGCCGTTGATAAACCGGATCGGAGCCCCAAAAACTCGCGACACAATATCTTTCTGCTTGCTGTTAAATAAATTGAAGCTACCAAAAAGGCTTGTCGAACGATAAACAAGTTGAGCATCAACAGTGTCTATCGTTTCTGGTAACAACAAGGGGTTTCCAGAAAGGCTTGGAACATCAATAAAACGCTCTAGTGCTGAAGCATTTCGAAAGGCTGCGCTGTACATGAGTTTAGCGTGCCATTTTGCGTTTAAACGTTTTATTAAGCCCAGTCTAGGCGAGAAGTCTCCGTCCACGGAATCTGGTTTATTATACTGCCCGCCCACTATGACTTTAGTGTCGGGGCTGAAACGATAATCTAGCTGGAAGTAAATACTTTTGTCGGTGATTGAGAAGTTATTATCTCCCTTGCCGTTCATGTGTTCGGCTCTAATCCCTGCGATAAACCCTAAATTGTTGTTTGGTGTTCGATGCAGCGTGACTTCGTAAATGTGCGATTCTGGGGTACTTGGCCTTGGAGATGCGGGTTCAGGAGTAGTTTCTAGTTTCACGTGTTGTTTGTTAAAAGTGATATTTGAGTCTATTCGCCAATGTGTGGATAGTGAATGGGAGTATTGAAAATCAACAAAGTAACGTTCAATTTCGGCCTCGGTACTCGGATATGAGAAAATACTCCTTACATTGTCAGTTCGAGTGTCAGAATAGAGGGCGTTTAAAGTAAGGCCTTTGTGTTGCGTATAAAAAAAAGCTTGTGTTCCACTTTTACCCATGGGGTAAGTGCCACGTTGCCCAAAAATATCCACTATATCGCTAAAGGCGTCACCTTTTGAATCGAAATGGTAAATAGCGCTTAGAAATTTCGTCTGTTTAAACGTACCATTGATCTGGGCTTCAATTAAGTTGGTGTCGAAACTTCCTGCACCTAATCTAAGTTGTGACTTCCAACTATCGTCACCCTCGTGAGTTACTATGTTAATTACGCCGCTAAAAGCGTTGGTGCCGTATAGCACGGAACCAGGACCCCGAACGATTTCAATTTGTTTGATGGCACTAACAGGAAAAAAGTTATAAATATCTAGGTTCATGCTAGAGGTGCCAGGTTCTCGCAACGGCCTACCGTTAATATTTAACAGAACGTTGTTGTCTATATGTGACGCGTTAACACCTCGTATCGTTGCCTTGTTGTGGGGAAACAAATTTGAACCAACGATTTGGATGTGCGCTTGTCGGTTCAGAATATCTCTTAGATTCTTATAGCCACTCTGTTTTATTTCTTCCGCAGTAATAATGCTGACCACAGCGGGGGCTTCATTACTATCCTCTTTTCTTTTGGATACTATGGTAACTGTAAGAAGCTCTTCCAGTGATAGGTCGAAGAGTTCTTCATGGGTGTAACTGTCGCCCTGTGCACCTAAAGCATTGGCTATGAAGCAGAAGGTTGATAGCGCAGGAAAAATCACATAGCTTGTCAATGTGTGATGTACTTTTGAACCTATTTTCTTTTTGACAGTCATTTTATTCAGTAAAACTTATAGGACAATTAAGAGATTAGATAATCTTGGTTTGTTAGTCCAATCATATAGATAACATTTAGCTTTACTAGAATTAAAAATGCCCACCATGTGGTGGGCATTGAAATAACAGGTGGATACCTATTTAAGCGAAGTTCTCGCTAGCAAACGCCCAGTTGGCAAGCGCCCAGAAGTTTTCTAGGTACTTAGGACGAGCATTGCGGTAGTCGATGTAGTAAGCGTGTTCCCACAAATCAACAGTTAGGAGCGGAGTAACACCTTCTTCAGTGATAGGTGTTGCAGCGTTGCTAGTATTAACTATGTCTAAGCTACCGTCAGCAGTTTTAACTAACCAGGTCCAGCTTGAACCGAAGTTGTTTACTGCTTTATCGTTAAAGGCTGCTTGGAAGTCAGCAAAAGAACCCCACTTTGCGTTGATCGCATCAGCAAGTGCGCCAGTTGGCTCACCGCCACCATTTGGGCTTAGGCTGTGCCAATAGAAAGTGTGGTTCCAGATTTGCGCTGCGTTGTTAAATACGCCGCCTTCAGAAGACTTAACGATTTCTTCTAGGCTTTTGCTTTCTAAATCAGTACCTTCAATAAGACCGTTTAACTTAGTTACGTAAGTTGCATGGTGCTTACCATAGTGGAATTCCAAAGTCTCAGAAGAGATATGCGGTTCTAGAGCATTTTTCTCGTAAGGTAACGCTGGTAGTTCAAAAGCCATAACGGTCTCCGTGTTTGTTAAATAATTATCTGTCGCATTCGTTGTCTTCTGCCTGGGGGAAAACAAAGGTCACCACTGAGTATGGTTGCACATGCGGCATTTTTTTACTCTGATTCACAATGTATGGTCACAATCAGATAACTCAATGACAATAATGTGAAAAATTTAATTAATGCAATGCTTTTCGTAACAACAAAGTGCTGGTAAAGCATAAGCTATCTTGTAGATAATGTGAAAATTGAAATTGCGATCACTATCCTAAGCAAGATTCTTCTATTGTAGAATATAGTGAGTAACCCAAGGTGTACACGATTCTCGTATATCAAAGCGTAATGTGTAATTACTTCGATAAATAAGAGTTTTACGTGCAGCTCTTGAAGTTTTGTAGCTTTGCCCCAATATATCGAGCCATTGAGTATGGCTAGATCCTAGATTAGATTCACAGAGAGAACCCCATGGAAAATACTGAAAATCAAACAACGGTTGAACGCATCCAACAGCAAATTGAAGAAAACGCTATTCTTTTATATATGAAGGGTTCACCTAAGCTTCCAAGCTGTGGCTTCTCTGCACAAGCGTCTCAAGCGCTGATGTCGTGTGGCGAACCCTTTGCTTACGTAGATATTCTACAAAACCCAGATATTCGCGCTGAGTTACCTAAGTATGCAAACTGGCCAACTTTCCCGCAATTATGGGTTGAAGGAGAATTGGTTGGGGGGTGCGATATTATCTTGGAAATGTTCCAGCAAGGCGAATTACAGCCGCTAATAAAAGAGACAGCAGCAAAACACGCTAGCGAAGAATAAAACGATTGATAAGCCGACTTTATGTCGGCTTTTTTGATTAGGAACCCCTGTTAGCTCCTCTGATTTTTCCCCGCCAAATAGTTATAGACAAGCCAGAAATTGAAATCCTCTATGGGTTGAAAATATATTTTTTATTTTGCATAAATCGTTTGTTTTTTAGTGGTTTGCAACTTATAAACCCTGTGGCTGACAGTATTTTAGCGTCAGTGTTGAAGGAAACTATAAGTAAAAATAACCGTCATTTGGACACTGAATGTTGAGGTGTGAAATGGCGAAACCATATTCAGGAAACCACTATGAAAACCTCTCTAACTCGTGTGACAAAACAAGTACGTGGTGTACTTGCGGCGTCAGCTGCGTTATCGGTGATGACGATGGCGCCAGCACATGCTCAGGACGCGCAAACAGAAAGTGCAGAAGATTTTGAACAAATTGCCGTTGTTGGTAGCCGCGCAGCGCCTCGTTCAGTCGCAGAGTCTGCTGTTCCTATCGATATTATTTCAAATGAAGAATTCAAAAGTCAGGGCTCTACCGACATGGTATCTATGCTACAGACAGTTGTACCTTCATTAAACGTTAACGACCAGCCAATCAACGATGCATCTACACTCGTTCGTCCAGCTAACTTGCGTGGTATGGCTTCAGATCACACATTGGTGCTTGTTAATGGTAAGCGTCGTCACCGTTCAGCGGTAATTACCTTTCTAGGTGGTGGTTTGTCTGACGGCGCTCAAGGTCCAGATATTTCAGTTATTCCTGCGTCTGCATTAAAGCAAGTCGAAGTTTTGCGTGATGGTGCGGCGGCCCAATACGGTTCTGACGCCATTGCAGGGGTAATTAACTTTGTATTGAACGATGCGTCTGAGGGCGGTTCGTTCGAAGCCCGTTACGGCAGCTACTATGAAGGTGACGGTGACACTATCCAGCTTTCAGGTAACATCGGCATGCCATTGTCTGAAAATGGCTTCATCAACTTATCGGCAGAATACCGCACGGCTGATGACACATCTCGTAGTGTTCAGCGTGATGATGCGGCTGGGCTTATCGCTAATGGTAACACCAACGTAGCCGATCCGGCGCAAATCTGGGGTTCGCCTGAAATTAAAGATGATATCAAACTATTCGCAAACTTGGGTCTCGAGCTATCGGACAACAGCGAAGCTTATTTGTTTGGTAACTACGCAGAGCGTGAAGTTGAAGGTGGCTTCTACTTCCGTAACCCTCATAACCGTGGCGGTGTGAACGACGGTGGTACAAATGATGCTGGCGAGCAATTATTGCTTGTGGGTGATCTTACAGGCGATATGTCTGGAAACTGCCCGACAGATATCGTAGTTGGTGACAATGTACTAACCAATCAGCGTTATATCGATGAGGTAGCAAACAACCCAGACTGTTTTGCGTTCAATGAAATGCTTCCAGGTGGTTTTACACCTCGCTTTGGTGGAACGGTTACCGACATGTCTTTGGTATTTGGTACCAAGGGTGAGCTAGACAACGAAGTGACTTACGATGTAAGTGTAAACCTTGGTCGCAACGAAATTGATTTTGCTATTCGCAACACAATCAATCCGTCACTTGGTCCCGATACGCCTATGGAATTCAGCCCGGGTAGATACATCCAGTCTGAACAAACTTTCGATGTAGATCTTGCCAAGCCTTTTGACGTTGGTTTGTACGAGCCATTGTTTGTTGCAGGTGGATTCCAATACCGTCACGAGTCATATGAAAGTATTGCAGGCGATACAGCGTCTTACGAAATTGGGCCATTGGCCACACAAGGTTTTGGTATTGGTTCGAATGGTTTCCCTGGCCTTGCACCGAACAGCCAAGGCTTAGTGTCGCGTCATAACATTGCACTTTATCTTGATGCAGAAGCATATATCACTGAAACCTTTATGCTTGCAGGTGCGTTGCGTTACGAAGACTTCTCTGATTTTGGTGACACAACAAAAGGTAAAATTGCTTTCCGTTGGCAAGCGTTAGAAAACATTGCTTTCCGTGGTGCATTCTCAACTGGCTTTAAGGCTCCAACTCTTGGTCAAAGTAACGTTCGCAACGTAACAACAGCATTCGGTACTGACGGCAAGTTGATTGACCGTGCAACACTTCCACCAACTGATCCTGTTTCACAGTTGAAAGGCGGTGAGCAGCTAACGCCTGAAGAGTCTGAAAGCATCACCTTTGGTGTGGTCGCAGACTTTGACAACGGTGTATTCTTGACCGTTGATTACTACAACATTGAACTGACAGACCGTATCAGTACTGCATCTGGTATCGCGTTAACTGAAGAAGACATTGCGACTTTATTAGCGCAAGGTATTAATGATGCATCGAGCTTCTCTGAAATTAGCTTCTTCACTAACGACTTCGATACAACCACTGAAGGTGTTGACGTAGTTGCTAACTATTCAATGGATATGCTTGGTGGCGAAACTAAGTTCTCATTGGCTTACAACTGGACGTCAACCACAGTAGACAAAGCATCGGACAATATCTCCGCTGATCGTATCCGTATGCTTGAAAACAACCTTCCGGCAGTGCGCTACAGTGCAACGGCTAATCACACCAATGGTGACTGGCGTTTCCTAGCTCGTTTGAACTACTACGGTAGCATCTTCGAAGATCACTTAGATTCTGGCTTACCGATTGAACAGGTGGGTTCTGAGTTTACTGTTGATTTAGAAGCAGCTTACAACGTGTCTGATGCATTGACTGTGACTCTTGGTGCTAAGAACGCATTTGATGAGTACCCAGACGAAAATACAGAATGGAAAGGTATTGCAGGTTCATTGTACCCGACAACGTCTCCTATCGGGATCAATGGTGGTTTCTATTACCTGCGAGGTGTTTACACCTTCTAATTTAAGAAACCTAACGTAAAGGGGGGCATTAGTTTACCCCCGTTCAGTTAAGCAAAGTGATTAGTTTACGAGAGGAAGTAATGGGCTTTTTACAGCCGTCTGAGGCATGGATGCCGATGCCGAGCCCACAGGGACGTGCTTGCGGCGTACGGTAAAAAGCCTGTTACTTCCACTCAACGAAGCTAATACAAGATGCAATGCTTAATTGACTGGTGTTGAGCTTTAGCTCCCCTTTTACAAAATTTGAAGATGCACTATGCCTTGCGAAGTGGCATCATGTAGTAAAGTGTAAGACATTATAAACAGTTGTATTTTTAATTTATGCCAAGTAAGTCGACAGTCACAGAAACCTATTTAAAATACCGCGCTAAGCTAATGCGAGCGGTGGGTTCAATTGTTGGCAAAGACGACATAGAAGATATTGTTCAAGAAGCCTTCATTAAAAGTTATGAAGCCGAATTAAAGCAAGAAATTCGTTACGAACGAACCTACATGCTTAAAACAGCGAGGAACCTCGCTTTAAATCATGTATCTAAAGCTGCAAATAAGCACAGTCATCCCATTGACGATATGGACATTTTACCTCATGAACTCGTGGGGTATAGCTTAGAAAAGAACGTAGAAAGTAAAGAGCGCTTTATTCATTTTTGTCGTGCTACAGACACCTTATCAGCTGAGGTAAAACGAGTATTTTTGCTGAAAAAAGTGTACGACATGAGACAAAAAGAAATTGCCGAGTTGTTAGGTCTGAGTGAGAGTACGGTAGAAAAGCACGTAGCCAAGGGGCTATTGCAGTGTTCTAAGTACTTAGCTGCGCTTAATGAAGTTGATGTAAAGGGTAGTGCTGTTTCAGCTACTCAAGGTGTGAATCGTAGTTAGTATGAGTAATATTCGTCAGTTCTCAAGTAAAGAAGACATCCAAGAACAAGCTTGCCTGTGGATCAGTCGCCTAGACCGAGGCCTCTCTGACACTGAAAAAGCAGAGTTAGAAGCTTGGCTTGGTGATAGTCAGTCTCATCGAGCTGCACTGCTTGAGGCGGCGAGTTTATGGGACGATATGTCTGCGTTGAATGAACTCAGTGGACTTTTTCCTCAGTATCAAACTAAGTCCGACGTTACTCAACAGGCACAACGTAAAAGTAAGCGTGTGGTTTGGTCTAGCATAGCTGCGTGCTTTACGCTGGTGATGTGTTGGGCGCTATTCACCCAAACTCACTTCATGAATAAGCCTAATGTGGTGGCATCAGTCACACAAAATGTGTCTACTGGCATTGGCGAACAAAAAAATATTGTTTTGTCTGACGGTTCAACCTTGCACATCAATACCAATTCAGTGGTATCCATCGATTTCTCACAAACTTTGAGACATATTGTGTTACTTAAAGGAGAGGCACATTTTCAGGTGGCTCATGAAGTCGATCGTCCTTTTGTGGTTACCGCTGGTAGCAATACTGTGACCGCCGTTGGCACAGCATTTAATATGCAATACGTGGAAGACGGTGCTTTCGAGCTTGTAGTCACTGAAGGTAAAGTTTTGGTGAAAGACAGGTTTACCACATTTGATACCCCAGCAGCTCAACTTGCTTCGCAAGTTATTACCGAACAAGGTTTGCTCATGTTTGCCGGTGAAAAAGCCACAGTTCAAGGTGATGTTGATGGGCGCGAAAACCTTTCGCAAAACGATATCGATGATGATTTAGCGTGGCAGCAAGGCATGATAGTGTTCAAAGGTGAGCCTTTGGAAGAAGTGTTATTCGAAATCGGGCGTTACACGCCAGTTCGCCTAGCAATAGTTGACGATAGCCTGAAGGGGCGACGAGTCGCGGGCTTTTTTAAAGTGGGTGATATCGACGGATTACTCTCAGCGTTAGAGACAAGCTTTGATATTTCTTCTGAACAAGTCTCTGAAAATCGTATCCACTTATCCGCATCCACAACTGAACGTCAGTAGTAGGTTAAGTTTGTTCGAGTTAAAAGCTCTATCATGGCGAATGGCATATTCTTGATGAATATGACACTATTTGTTTAACTTTTCTTAACAAGTACCTTCACCTTGCGGGCCTGTTATCAGTTGAATCCTCAGAAACGAATATCTACCAAAACACACAAGCGTATTTTGGTGTCCAGTTGGACTGCGCTATGTTTTGCGTTTTCTTCGTTCCTCGTATTGGCTGAAGATAGCGAAAAGGCGTCCAATCAGGCTTATCACTTTTCTATTCCAGCGCAGACTGCTGACGAAGCACTCACTTATTTGGCCAAGCAAGCAAATACCACTTTATTATTTCCTTTTGAGCTAGCCCAAGAGGTGGTTACCAATCCTATTGAAGGTGAATTCACACTTAGTGAGGCCCTTTCCTTATTACTTGAGGGTACTGAATTAGCAGTGGTTGCTGGTAGTGAAGGGCACCTGAGTATTCGTTCTCGTCGTGAAGTTCAAGCCCCTGAAGTGGTTACAGATACCACCGAAGAGCAAGGTAAAGAGGAATTTGGACTAGAGCGGATTGCAGTGGTCGGTACCCGAAGCTTACCTAGAAGTGCCGTGAGTTCCCCAGTACCTGTGGATATTATCGATGGTAACGAACTTGGTTCGCAAGGGAGTGGAGACGTTTTAACCAGCCTGAGTAGGATGGTTCCATCGCTCAACGTTAATGACCAACCGATAAACGATGCTACCAGCCTAGTACGACCGGCGAACCTTCGCGGTATGGCGTCAGATCATACGTTACTCTTGCTCAACGGAAAGCGCAGACACCGTTCTTCAGTAATCACTTTTTTAGGGGGCGGTTTATCTGACGGAGCACAAGGACCTGATATTTCGGTAATTCCAGCTTACGGACTAAAACAAGTAGAGGTGCTACGAGATGGAGCATCAGCACAATATGGCTCAGACGCTATCGCAGGTGTACTCAATTTCGTGATGAAAGACAATGCTGAAGGCGGTGCTATGGCACTTAAAACAGGAATGTATAGCGAAGGCGACGGCGAGCTTTTCCAACTGCAAGGCAACCGAGGGTTTGCCCTGGGAACCAATGGTTTTTTGAACGCTACCCTAGAGTATAGAACCCAAGCTGGGACGTCTCGATCTGTTCAGCGAGATGACGCTTTGGCATTGATTAGCGCTGGGAATAATAACCTTGCTAGCCCTACTCAAGTGTGGGGATCACTTGATGTAGACCACGATGTGAAGTTGGCGGTAAACGCTGGGTGGGATATTAACCCCACATCGAAGGGATACGGTTTTGCGACATATGCCTATAAGGATATTCACGGTGGATTTTATTTTAGAAATCCGCAAAACCGTGAGGGTGTATTCACACAAACCGATTCTGATACGGGTGAAAAGTCGTTGCTTGTTGCCGATTTAGATGGCGTAAATCAAGGCATTAGCTGTCCTGAAATACCGATCACATCAGCCAATGTGTTGGAGCAACCGAACTACTTACTTATTGCTGACAACGAAACAGCTTTGGGTCAAAACTGCTTCGCTTTTAACGAATGGTTTCCCGGTGGTTTTACACCGCAATTTGGTGGCAAGGTGACCGATGCTTCTATGTTTATTGGCGTAAAACGAGAGCTAGATACTGGATGGTCGATGGATACAAGCATTGGTATGGGGTATTCAGACATTCAATATACACTCTTGAATACCGTCAACCCTTCATTAGGGCCAGACTCTCCATTGTTGTTTTCTCCTGGTGGTGTGAGTCAATTGGAACAATCGCTCAATATAGACTTATCTCGTCTTATTCAAACATCATTGGAAGAGCCCGTTAGCATTGCCGTGGGAGCTGAGTGGCGCCAAGAAACCTATGAGCAACACGCAGGCGATGAAGCCTCATACATCGCTGGCCCTTACGCATTTAACCCAGCCTTGGGTACATCTCAAGGCTTCAGCATTGGGTCGAATGGTTTTCCTGGATATCAACCGCAATCCGAAGGACGTTGGAGCCGCAGTAATTGGGCGGTGTATTCTGATCTGGAGTTTTTCATTGAAGATGTACTGCAAGTTGGTGTTGCGGTAAGAGTTGAAAACTACAGTGATTTTGGCGCTACTTTTGATGGAAAGCTCACCATGCGCTACGCTCTTAATGCAAACTTAGCGTTCAGAGGTTCGGTAAACACTGGTTTTAAAGCGCCCACCGTAGGCCAAAGCAATGTCATTAACGTTACAACAGCCTATGGAGTCAACGGATTAGAAGATCAAGCGACACTGCCGCCTACCGATCAAATTTCCATACAGCTAGGTGCAACCCCTCTTGAGCCAGAAGAGTCGATAAATTTCAGTCTTGGCGCCGTACTCCAGTTGGCAGAAAAAAGCTTTGTCACTGTGGATTACTTTAACATTCGCCTGCACGATAGGATTAGCACTACATCAGCGATTCCGTTATCCGTTACTGACATTGAGAACCTAGTGCGCATTGGTCGAGCAGATGCGGCAAAGTACAAAGCGGTAAAATATTTCACCAATGATTTTGATACCTTGACCCAAGGCGTGGATATCGTCGGGCAACATACCACAGCGCTGTTTGGTTACCCGTTGAATTTTTTACTTACGTACAACTGGACAGACACACAAGTTGAGCGTGTATCCTTGTACCCCGTAAGCACAGATTCAGGAGTTATCTACCGTTCAAACTTAACGCCACAAAGAATTAGAATGTTAGAAGACAATCTACCCGCCCATCGAGGTAACTTTACTGCTATGTACGATATCGGTAAGTATTCAGTGGTATTAAGAGGCAATTACTTTGGTGGGTTTTATGAAGATCATTTAGATGCCTCTTCGGGTATGGATATTGAGAGCTCAGCGGTGGCTACTGTAGATATTGACTTTGCATATAGGCTGACCGAACAATTAAAGCTTAGCGTTGGCGCTCAAAACCTTCTCAACGAATATCCAGAGGTAAATCCATATTCGGGTCAAGTCGGTGCTTTGTATCCACCCACATCACCTAGTGGTATTAATGGCGCATTCTATTACGCAGGCGTTGAAATTAGGTTTAACTAATCGTTAAGAGAAAGTGGGCTGGAATTTTGTTGCTGGTTTGAAAAGAGACGTTGGTTATCCCACGTCTTTGAACAGGGATTCATCGATAATAGTTTGGTCAATGATTTCTTGAGCCATTTGAACGCACTTTCCACATTGATCGCCAAGATTTAGATGTGCGCGCAACTCTCGCAAATTGCCTGCGCCTTCACTCTGTACTGCATTGCGAATGTGTTTATCTGTTACGCCGTAACACATGCAAACAAACATGAAATCTACCCCTAATCGATGTTGGTAATGATAATAATTGCTATTTGCTATCTAGGCAAGAGATAAAATCGATTAGAGGGTGAATTTTTTACGGGCAGTTTAAAAGCGAGGTTTACTCAGTGATTGGCCAGCCACCTAGTGCTTTGTATCTATTAACCATATAGCAAAACAGCTCGGTTGTACGTTGGGCGTCATATAAAGCACTGTGAGCTTCGCTTTGGTCGAAAGCAATTCCCGCCGCACGACATGCTTTAACTAACACGGTTTGTCCCAAGGTAAGCGCAGCTAAGCTCGTGGTATCGAAAGAAACGAATGGGTGGAATGGCGTTCGTTTAATGTTACACCGTTCAATCGCTGCATTAACAAAGCTTTGATCAAAGGTCGCATTGTGCGCAACAATAACTGAACGCTGACAGTCTGCGTTTTTTTGCGCTTTTCGAATGCCTTTACACAGGGCTTTCATAGCTTCCGATTCATCTATCGCTCCACGCAATGCACAATGGGGGTCTATTCCATTGAACTCTAACGCAGCGGGTTCTAAGTTAGCCCCTTCAAATGGGTTGATGTGGAAATGAAAGGTCTCGTCTGCGCACAGTAAACCGTTTTCGTCAAACTTAACCGTGACTGCTGCGAGTTCCAATAAGGCGTCGGTGTGGGCATTAAACCCCGCTGTTTCAACATCAATGATAACGGGGAAGTAACCTCTAAATCGGTCAACGAGTAAGTTTGGAGTATTTGACATAATTCTCTGTCATTATATTGCGGGCGATAAGAACAGAGGTGATTGTTCTTCGCGGTAAATTAGCTTGGCATTATACGAATACATGGCATATTGACCTAAACTTTTTTACACTAATGACGATACAAGCACTATAACAGGCGTAACCCGAACAGTAGCGTTAGGTTACAGCCGTTTAACTCATGTGTAGGTGTTTTTGTGAAACATAAACTGTTGTTTTTCATCTTGTCGATAGTCACTGTCCATGCGAATGGCGCAATGCGCCAGTATTCGGCGACAGTTGAAACATCCAACTGGGAAATTTCCCAACAGTCTCGCTTGCAATGTACGCTTAGTCACGAATTGCCCGGATACGGCGAGGCGATGTTTACAAGCTTTGCTGCAAAGCAGCTTAATATGGAGTTTGAGCTCGATATGATGTCATTGCCAAATCGATTTGATGTGGCAGCCGTATATTCTGTCCCGCCGTCATGGATGCCGGGTGTTGCTCCCCGTACCATTGCCGATATGACCATCCGTAAGCAATACAACGGAGACCTTCCTCAAGACGCCGCCTGGACTATGTTGACCGAATTAGAAAAAGGATTCTGGCCAACAATTCAATATCAAGATTGGTACAATCGGTATGACAAAGTTAGCGTAGCTCTGAATGCTAGTAATTTTCTGCCGGTTTATCGCAATTTCGTTTCGTGTGTTTCCAATTTGCTGCCTTTTGCATTCGAAGACATTGCTTATACCGTGCTTTCTTACAAAAATAACTCCACTTCACTCACCGATTATGCGCAAAAACGGCTAACTATGATTGGTGAATACCTCAAAGAAGATAGCGAGTTAGAACTGGTGCTATTGGATGGTTACACCGACAGTTACGGCGGTCGTTGGAACAATGAACAGTTATCTATCCAAAGGGCAAACGAAGTCAAAACTTACCTAATGACCATGGGCGTGCCAGAGGACCGTATTCAAATTACAGGGCATGGCGAACGTCGCCATGGTGCTCCGAATGATACACGAGAGAACCGAGCGCTCAACCGAAGGGTCGTGGTTAGGTTATCTAAAACCTAACCACATTAGGTTCGACCACTACTGAGTGTTTCTCCACATTTTTACAGGCGGCACTTGATCGGTAAATACTCCGTGCACTTTAACTATATTGCTGAGTACGTCGAGTAGCGTTTGTTGGTTAAAACCTGGGGGTAGGGCGTCAACTCTGTAGGTATAAGGGTGCATAGTCAGCTTATGGCGATGTGCCCATGCTACCCAAGGTGAGGGAATGACTTTTCCTTCCTTTAATTGTTGGGGATCCAACAGTTGCCCAATCCAAGGACCTACGCCATTTACTACCTTTGCAAGTTCTTCAAGTCCCTCTTCCGAGCGCAGCCAATCATAATCAGTACTCGATTCTCCCCAACTATTTTCGCCAATTAGCATTACAAGTTTTCCTTCGTAGCCAAGGTCGTTGCGAATGCGCTTGAGTTCATTGTAGTCAAAACACTGCAAGTAGCTTTTTGCTGATGCCGTATGTAAGTTAAATGTGGTGAGCGTATCTATAACGATCTTACTGGCATCCACCCCTTGCTCTAAATGCCACGCTGGAGATTTTACTTCGGGATACACGCCGATGGTTTGACCATAAATGCGATTGAGTTCAGTAATGAGCTCGAAGTGCTCCACAAGGGTAGCAATTTTGAATTGGGCGTTTTTCCCTTGGTAACGGTTGGCGAATACATTGTCGCCGTCACTATTGGTTCGCTCATTGACGTTAAGTGTTCTGAGTTCAGCAAGGGTAAAATCTAAGGCATAAAAACGCTTGTCGGCACGGGCTCTTGATGGGTAGCGGTTAGCCACATTAGTAACCGTTTCCAGGTGGATATCATGCAAAACAATGGGAATACCGTCTTTAGTAATTACCACATCTTGCTCTATGTAGTCTGGTGATTGACCGTAGGCCAAGCTGGCTGCTTCTAATGTATGTTCGGGGAGGTAACCCGACGCCCCTCTGTGAGCGATGATGTCAAAACCCATCGCATTACTAGCGACGAACATTGCGAGTAAAAAAACATACTTTGAAAAATTTAAGCACATTGGACTTCCTTGATGATTTTGTTATTGAAATGCCAAAAAATTACTAACCGACAATTCTATTAAGTAAAGAAGACACTTTTATGTCGATGATGTCCATTGTTAGTGTGTGAATATGAGCTAGTATTTAAGTTATGTTGGTCGTTTTGCCACCAAGGTCGTATTGACTAATGCATTAAGGGGGGAGTGTGAACGATTATCTTATTGAGGCTTTGCGCGTACTACGAGATCCGGAGCAAACGCTGTGTGCGAAAGAGGTAGCGGAGCAAATATTGAAAAATGCAGGATATTCCTCTAATGATATCGCGAGGGAAAGTTGTGCATCTTCTGATAACGTTAAAATTCGAGTGACGGTTTTCCTCGCATAGGAAGACAAGTGAAACTGAAATTCAACGAATTTTGAGTCCAGAATTGTAGACAATATGGTGCCGATTTGGCAGACTGCAATTATCGCGGACCCTTTGGATTCTCATGACACAACGGCTCTGGTTCCTCAAACATTCCTCATCTTTTACATCCGTTTTCCAGCGTTTGTCCGCCCCCCTTTTCTTTATTAAAAATCAGGTAATATCATGGAAAAAATCATCGTTATTGGTGGGGGTGCAGGTGGTCTAGAGTTGGTGACGAGACTTTCTCGTACCTTAGGAAAGCGCGGCAAAGCGCATATTACTTTAGTGGACAGAAGCCGAACGCATGTTTGGAAGCCTTTATTGCATGAAGTTGCAGCG
>Ga0256829_1000754_pt1 | contig 29630 bp, 24 predicted proteins | sample 131447metaG_FD_185979 | JGI IMG/M metagenome (GOLD analysis project Ga0256829, IMG submission 185979) | Hydrothermal vent microbial communities from Lau Basin, Pacific Ocean - 131-447 | ecosystem: Environmental > Aquatic > Marine > Hydrothermal vents | place: Pacific Ocean: Lau Basin | collected... | reverse complement strand
AAAAATGGGTATGATTTGTCAGAATGTAGAAAAATGTATGCTGATAATAAAAAGATACGAATAGTGTATAAAATAGTTGAAGATAGAATTATTGTGGAGGTTATTGCAGTTGGAAAACGTAATGAAATGGAAGTTTACAAAAAAGCTTCAAAAAGAGTGTGAAATATGAATAAACAAGATTTTAACGAAGGACTTTTAGGGTTTTTGGATGCTTCGCCAACTCCTTTTCACGCAACGCAGAATATGGCGATGATGTTTGAAAATGCAGGATTTGTAAAACTTGAGGAGGTCCAGAAGTGGGAGTTGCGTGAGGGACAGAAGTATTATGTTACGCGTAATGACTCTTCTGTCATCGCTTTTACTTACCCGAAAGTGCAAAAAGATTACCTGATGGTGGGAGCGCACAGTGACTCGCCAAATCTCAAACTCAAACCAAATGCAGTTATAAAAGAGTATGGGGTTGTGAAGTTTGGTGTGGAGAGTTATGGTGGATTGCTTCTGAACCCTTGGTTTGACAGAGATCTTTGCCTTGCAGGTCGCGTGAGCTATTTGGATGCAGAAGGAAAAATTGAGAGCTCTTTAATAAATGTTGCAAAAAAGATAGCCATCATTCCTTCTTTGGCAATTCATTTGGATGACAAAGCTAACAAAGAGAGAACAGTAAATAAGCAGACAGATGTCTGCCCAATTCTTTCAACAAATGAAGATTTTGAGCTTGATGATTTCATTAAATGGCAGTTGGAGAAGATAGGTGTAAAAAATGTTAAAGAGATTTATGCGCATGAGCTGAGTTTTTATGATGCACAAAAGGCTTCGTATGTCGGCTTGCGTGATGATTTCATCGCAAGTGCGAGACTTGATAATCTCCTCTCTTGCTATGTAGGTATGATCTCTATTTGCAGTGTCGATGCAAGCAAGCCGATGCTTTTTATAGCCTCAGACCATGAAGAGGTTGGCAGTGAGAGTGTCAGCGGAGCAGGGGGAAGTTTCTTAGAAAACAGTCTGCGTAGAATGTTTGAAAATTACGATGAGTATATGCAAATGGTTCGCACCTCACTTATGATAAGTGCTGACAATGCCCATGCCATTCATCCAAACTATCCAAGTAAACATGACAAAGAACATGCGCCACATATGAACGCTGGTGTTGTTGTCAAAGTCAATGCAAATCAGCGTTACGCGACAAACAGTGAAACAACGGCGAAGTTCTTAAAAGTAGCAGATGAATTGGGTGAGAGCGTTCAAAAGTTCGTAACACACTCGGATATGGGATGTGGCTCGACCATTGGACCAATTACAGCAACACGCATCGGCATTGATACCATAGATGTCGGACTGCCGACACTTGCAATGCACTCCATACGTGAACTTGCAGGAAGTGATGATGCCCATTCGCTTTATAAGATTTTAACAGGATTTCATCTCTAAATGGCAGCAATCACTCCAGAAGAACTTAATCTTTTAATAGAGCAGACCTACAAGGTAGAAAATGAGTTCAATGAACTCAAAGCCTCTTATGCACACTTGCAAGATACGGTCGAAAAGGTTGTGGAGTTTCTCCCGAATGCTGTTTGGATACTTGAACGTGAAGATAGTACGGTCTTTTTGCAAAATTCGCATGCCAGAGAGTTATGGCAGCTTTTAAAACTTCTGGAGTATCAAGAAGAGGATTATGAGATTAAATTTTCCGGACACTCTTATCTTATAAAGAGTTCAACCTACCAAGACAAAGTAATGCTCTCAGCCATAGACATTACAGAACAAAAAAGAAAAGAGAATCTCGCTACTATGGGGCAGATGGCAGCACATCTCTCTCATGAGATACGCAATCCAATTGGTGCGATTTCCCTGATGAGCTCAACGCTCAAAAAACGGGTGATTCCTGAAAATATTCCAATAGTTGAAGAGATTCAAAAGTCAGTACATCGAATTGACAGAATCATCAAAGCAACACTGATGTTCTCCAAAGGCGTAGAGGCAAATAAGAAGGAGTTTTTGTGGAGTGAGTTAAAAGAGTCACTCAATATGTCGATAGATTACTATGGATATGCAAAAGAGATAGAATTTCTTTTTCCCGAGGAAGATTTCAGGCTCTATGCAGACAAAGATTTATTGGAAATGCTTTTTTCAAATTTTATCGCCAATGCTATTGATGCTATAGAGTTGGATGAAGAGGAGAAGGGTGTTGTTGAAATCAAGCATGAAAATGAGGGCGAGAAGCATATTTTTTATATTTATGACAGCGGCATAGCTATTGAGAATGAAAAAGAGCTTTTTGAAGCTTTCAAGAGTACTAAAGTAAAAGGCAATGGTCTAGGCTTGGTACTTTCACGTCAGATAGCTGAAGCACATGATGGAAGTGTTGCATTATGCGGTGGTTTACCTAAATGCTTTAAAATACTCATCGCTTGAGTATGGAATAGAGATTGCTAGAATTTCATAAATTTTGTGAGGAGTTGTGATGTTGATGACACATGAAAATATTGTTACATTGTTAGATTATGTTCATATTGATGATTCTACTGTTGTATGCTATTTTAGATGTCAGGAGACGAACAAAAGTATAGTATCTGCTGTACCGTTTGAGCCTTATGACGGTAAAATAATCCTCACGTGGAAAGATATGCTGTTTCATCCTTTTAAATCCTACAACCGCTACTACCATACTCCTATCGTAATCTATGGAAATGAGTGTAAAAATACTATTGTGCTCAAAGCATTCAAACAGGTTTCAAACAACTTTATCTGGAACCAGCAAAAACAGAAATATATCTGCAACTAGGCCCAAGAATGCATAAAGAAAAAGTCGCTATTCCCATGACTACACTGGATTTTTACAAGTATGAAGAAGATGGAATAACCTACTATGAATTTGATGCTACGGAGTGCTCTCCACCTGAGCCGATGGTAAATACTATGAATGCCCTGCGTATGATTCAAAGTGAAAATGAGAGAGTCGTAGGACTCTTTTTTCATGAACCGACACCCCTCTATGCAAAAATTGCAGAATACTTTTCTTATGAAGCACAAGAGTTAGAAAACGGCGATTATAAAATTACATTCAAAAAACGTTAAACCTTCATTACAAAGTTATCACATAACTATTTATTATATATTAAATTTATACTATTATAAGTTTTTCTTACCTTTTTAATCTCTCTTTAAATAATAAAATGTGATACTTGACTTGTATTTTCAAAAAAGAGGAGAAAGAGATTATGAAAAACAAGATTTTAGTTACTCTGGCTGCATCGGTTGCTTTTGTGTCATTGACAGCAACAGCTGCTTTGGCTTATGATAAGAACCCGCCGTTCAAACTCAATAAGCTTAAAGCATATACGGGAGTAGATGCAAAAGGTAACAAAATAAAAGGCTATGAGCCAAAAAATGATTATAATGTGTTCATTAATTATGAGCTAGGGATGCATTGTGTTGGTTTTAGTATGGATTACTGTTGTGTAATTCCTCCCTATAACTCGATTCAGGCACAGGCTGTCAAGGGTGGTAAAAATGGTAAATTACCAAAACTATTAACTCCAGATGATGGTGTAAAGCTGTATTATTATGTAAAAGATAATACTTACAGTGAAGGTAATAAAATGAAGTACTGGAGTGTCAGAAAAGATGCTGATGGTGATGGTCACCTAGATTCACCAGGTGATAATGTTGCCAATTATGTATGGACACACCTTTTTATCTATAAAGATTTGGAAGGAACTAAACCTGCTGGCGTAACCGAAAAAGAGAGACTTCGCATCGGTCGTCAAATACCTGTACGAATTGATGCTGGCCCCTCTGGTATGGCACTCTCAGGTGGATATCTTGCTTATGCTGGGAGAAATGGTGGAAATGTTGTAATGACTGATACGCTTGTTCCGGCAGTTAAAGATGTGAAGCTTGTTCTAACTGCTTCGCATATTTGGGATGCCTTAGGTCTTCCTTTGACAGCTTTTAATGATAGCAGCCGAAAAGGGACTATTCGTTCTGTAACACAAAAAGATTTTCAACCTTTTCAATACTCTACTGTAGATATGCATGATAGAACGGGAAAGGTTATGACAAATTCGAAGGGGAAACCGATATCTTATTTTGGTACGAATCCGATTGATATTCCAAACTGTTATGCGTGTCACTCGCGAAATGGTAAAGCTGCTCAAATGGCTAGAGATGAAGGTCTTGGATACTCTGATAAAGAGTACAAATACTGGAAAACATATCCGGATGAGAGTGAATATATGGCTCGTTTAGCAGAGGCATCCATCAATATTCTTTCACTTCACGATGCACACCACAAGACAAAATTTTTGGCTGATTATAAGTCAGATGCTTCTGGAAATAGACTTGGAAAGGTCGGTATGGTAAACTGTGCTGACTGTCATGGTGATAATGTTTCTGGGAACTTGCAAGAACCTCGTCCTACAGCGACAGGATATAAAGCTGTTCACGCGAAGCCGCTTTCTGAAGCTATTCACGGTTTTCACTTGGGGATGGTCCCTATGCCTGATGGTGCTGATAGAAGTCAAGCATGTCAATCTTGTCACCCAACGCACTTTCAAAATTCAAATATGAATGATGATACTAACCCATACCGTGTAACGGACAGATATGGTGAAGGTAGATTTTCTAAAGGCGATATTAGACTCTCTGGTGGAGGATGTTATGTAAGACGGGATGCTCACTCAAATCCAAATGCCAAACCGCCTTTCTTCTTAAATAACTACGGTAAATGGCAGTATAAGCATGTTTCAACAAAAGATGAACATGGTAAGCCTTCTAAAGTATTGCGTGGGCTTTACTGTACAAACTGTCATACAAAAGTGGCACAAGCTTTTCAAAACTATGACAATATTACAAATGATTCAAAACAAGAAGGGAAAACTTTAAGAAATAAATCGCTTAAAGAGATGATCAAAATAATCACCGGTGGTGATGCGAAGAAATTTGCAGCACTTGCTGACCCGAAAACAACAGGTGACAATGAAGTTATGAAGTACTATACAGATCATAAATCTGCAACACTTGTTAAAAACGTTGGTAAAGATGGTAAGTTAGATTTGAAACCTTGGAATCATCCTAAAGGTGGAAAAGTTCCTTATGCAGCAGCATCGGGCGGTGATGATTGGTGGCTTTCAGCATCTGAACCTCACTGTGCAGACTGTCATATGGCTCCTTTTGTGGAGCGCAATACAGGTGGAAAATATTTTCCAATTGATCTGCCAAATAAATACTCTTTATATAGATACTCTAAAGCACACGGAAGTATCGCTTGTCAAACATGTCATGAATCTGCGCATGGACTTTATTCTACGAGATATGATGGCAAAGAGCGTTCAGTTGATGTAACAACACATGAACAAGCATTGCAATACTCTCCAGATGGAAAATATGCAGGTCCTGTTACTTGTGCAGCATGTCATACTGTGAATAAAAAGGGTGTTCCACTGCAGCTTAAAAATACTGCATATGCAGGTGATTATTGGGCTTCTGTAACATTGGCTCACTTTATGAGAGAGGGTGATCAAAAACTTTCAATCAAAGAGTTGGTTGCAAAATACCCATACAAAAAATCTTCAAAAGTCGTCAAAGACGGTTGGAAATAATCTTTCCTCTTTTGCTTCTCCCTTAAGTGGGGGAAGTAAAATATTTTAATCAAAGTATATACAGTATATTTTTACTAGAATAATTTCCAAACTCAAACAATATTTAAGGATATAAATACTATGAAAATACCATATACATCTTTACTCTTGTCAGCACTTTTAACCTCAAGTATGGCACATGCAGAGCTTGTCAAAACTTATTTTAAAACAGGTGAGTTGAAGGCTCAAACACATTATATAAATGGAACAAATACAAAGATAAAAAAGGGGATTAAAAACGGTATTGAAAAAGTTTACTATGTTCAAGGAACATTGGCATATGAAGTAAACTATATTCATAATAAGCGTGATGGAAAACTGCTGTGGTATGATAAAAAAGGGCATAAAATTGCGCAAATTAATTACAATAACGGAAAACTTGAAGGTGAAGAGATTGCTTATTTTGTAAATGCAAAGATAAAGCATAAAATTAAATATGTCAATGATAGAAAAGAGGGTCTGCAAAAAGAGTACTATGACAATGGGCAACTTGCTTTAATTGTGCCTTATTTTCACAATAAGAAAGAGGGTATGCAAAAAGGGTACACTTATGCTGGAAAACTCTACTCGGAAGTAATGTATAAAAACAACTATAAAGAGGGCTTACAAAAGTGGTATGACAAAGATGGCAATGTTGTAAAAACAGAGCTTTTTAAGATGGATAGACCTGTCAATGTCATGAAACAAATTGAAGAAAAAAAAGAGGAGCCGAATATTTTGATTAATAACATGGACTTTTCTCCTAAGAAAGTGAAATAATTGCCGTCTGTTGGTAATTCTCTACTAAAATATTTTTTTTAAACGAAAGGAACGAAATGAAACAACTCTTATCCATATTTGGATCTATGAAAACCATGGCTTTATTGATGCTTATCTTTGCAATTTCAATCGGCTATGCAACGATTGTCGAGAATGATTTTGGGACTATGACTGCAAAAGCAGAAATCTATAATGCTCGTTGGTTTGAAGTGCTGCTTGGTTTACTGGCACTAAATCTTATCTATAACATCTTTCATTATAAGATGTACACGCTCAAAAAATTACCTATCTTTATATTTCATACTGCATTTTTAATTATCCTTTTTGGTGCTGCAGTTACACGATATTTTGGGTATGAAGGCACTATGCACATTCGTGAAGGTATGACTTCAGGGAGCATGCTCAGCTCTGATCCCTACATTGTCATTAATGCACAAGATATGAAGAGTAAAGCTGAATATGACAAAATACTTTACCTGTCAAAAAGAGGTGACAACAGTTTTAATGAGTCTTTATCTCTTGATGGAAAAAAAGTTGATGTAAAGCTTGTTCAGTACATACCAAATGCAGTGGAAACACTCGTGGCAGACAAAAATGGTAAAGCAATGGCAAAACTGATGATTACGGGTGGAGGTGCAGGAAAACCTGTTGCTCTTGAAGAGGGGAAATATTATGATGCCGGTAATTTCATTTTAGATTTTAATTCGGGTAATACTTTCAATAAACCAGTTATTAGCTTGTATGTAAAAGATGGTGCACTTTTTATGAAGCATGAAATGAAATTAAAATATATGAGAATGGCTGATCGTGCCCAAGGCGAACTTCTTGCAAATGATAAAGAGACCTTTAATCCAAGAACGCTTTACCAAACTGCTTTAGGTGGTTTTGTTCTTCGTGATTTTAAAGCGCATGCTGTGAAGAAAATCGTCTCAGATACACAGAATGGTGCTCCTCGTGGTATGCGCATGAACAGCTCCGGTGTTGATGCACTGAAGTTTTTGGTCAGTGTAGGTGATAAGAGCAAAGAAATACTTGTTTTTGGTCAAAAAGGTATGCCTGGACATCCTAGTGCTGTTGCTCTAGATGGTGTGAATGTATCCGTTGCTTATGGTGCAAAAAAGATTAAACTGCCGTTTAAACTTAAACTGATTGATTTCCAACTTGACCGTTATCCAGGATCTATGAGTCCGGCTTCGTACGCAAGTGAAGTGGAACTCATTGATGCAAAAAATGGAGTACATATGCCATATAGAATTTATATGAATCATATTTTAGATTATAAAAACTATAGATTTTTCCAGTCTTCTTATGACAGAGATGAAAAAGGTACGGTGCTTTCAGTAAATCATGACCCTGGAACCCTTCCTACATACATCGGTTATGCATTGATGGCACTTGGAATGTTCTGGGTACTCTTCTCACGCAAGTACAGATTTGGAAAACTCTCTGCAAAAGCTAAAAAGGCGGCGGAGTGTAAAATTGTTCCTGCGCTTTTAGTGGTTGGTGTTCTTTTTGGAATATCTCCTGCGGCAAAAGCGGCTGAATTGGATCCGTCAATAAAAACAATCCTTTCGTTCAACAAAGAACATGCGGCGAAATTTGGCAGGCTCATCGTTCAGGATACAAAAGGAAGAATGAAGCCTATAGATACACTCTCTACCGAAATAGTTGCGAAGATTCATAGAAGTGCATCACTGAAAGTTGGTAGTGAAACATTAACGCCAAATCAAGTTATCTTAGGTATGATGATTCGTCCCGATGTCTATAAAGAGATAAAACTTATTCGCACAGGTGATGAGAAAATAAATATGGCAATTGGTGCGAAAAAAGATGCAAAATATGTCTCTTTCTCACAATTTTTTAAAGACCCTGTCGGTATGCGCGGATATAAAATTGCCACTTTGGTTGATGAAGCAGCAAGAAAAGCGCCAAAAGACAGAAATAAGCTCGATAAACAAGCTTTAAAAATCGATGAAAAAGTGAATGTTGTTTATATGGTTTTTACAGGTTCACTTCTAAAAATCTGGCCAAAACCAAATGATGTAAATAACAAATGGTATGCAACAATTGAAGCTCTACAAAAGTTTCCAAAGAGTGAATCTCTTAAAGTTCGCGCATTGGCATTGACATACTTTACAGATATTGACAAAGCTTTACAATCTGGAGACTGGACTAAAAGTGATACAGACCTCAAAAGAATTGCTGAGTATCAGAAGTTCTATGGAGCAGCTGTTTATCCTTCTGCAGGAAAAATTAAAGCAGAGATTTTCTATAATCACTCTAATGTATTTGAAATTTTATGGCCGCTCTATTTCATAGTAGGTTTTATACTTTTAGTACTGAGTTTTATTAAAATCATTAAACCAAAGTTTCAGATGGATAAGATCACAAAACTCTCTTTAGGGCTTTTAGGACTCTTTTTTATTGCACATACAGCAGGGCTCGCACTGCGTTGGTACATTTCAGGGCATGCTCCATGGTCTAATGGTTTTGAGTCTATGACATACATCGCATGGGCAACTGTTTTAGCAGGATTTATCTTCTCTAGACAGTCTCCTATTACTTTGGCATCGACTTCTATTTTAGCAGGGCTTATCCTGTTTGTTGCACACTTGAGTTGGATGAACCCACAGATCACAAACCTTGTTCCGGTTTTGAACTCTTACTGGTTGAGCATCCACGTCTCTATGATTACCGCTTCGTATGGTTTCTTGGGACTTGGCGCACTACTTGGCTTTATTACGCTGTTGCTGTACATTTTTGGTAATGGTGAGAACAGAGAGCAGATTGCACTCTCTATTAAAGAACTCAACGCCATCAATGAAATGAGTCTTCTCATTGGTCTTATAATGCTTTCAGTTGGTAACTTCTTGGGTGGTGTCTGGGCAAATGAGTCATGGGGACGTTACTGGGGATGGGATCCAAAAGAGACTTGGGCACTTGTAACGATTTTAGTGTATGCCGTTGTTGTGCATTTACGATTCATTAAAGCTATTTATAACCAGTTTAATTATGCGGTGATTTCGCTTTTAGCATTTACATCTGTATTGATGACATATTTTGGAGTAAATTACTATCTTGCAGGTATGCACTCCTATGCAAAAGGAGATCCAGTTCCGATTCCTGACTTTGTACCGGTTACTTATGCCATTGTTTTTGTCATAATTATTCTAGCATTTAGAAACAGAAAGATAGCATAAGGAAAGGGTGTGGTGTTTCAAGGTTTTTCTAAAAAAACACTCCCTTTCTTAGCAGCCATTACTCAAAATAACAATAAAGAGTGGTTCACTGCACATAAAAAAGAGTATGAAGAGCTCATTTTAGAGCCCTCTCGTGCTTTTGTCGTAGAGATGGGTGAACATCTTCAAGCCCTTGAATCAACTATTCACGCAGAACCAAAGATAAATAAATCCCTCTATCGAATATACAGAGACTCCAGACGTCCAAATGCCATTGCTATGCCGATAAAAGAACGCATTGGCGTTATATTTTGGCAGGGTAACAGCAAACGGATGCAGAGCTCGTCGTTTTACTTACATTTCTCCCCTGAAGAACTCTATGTTGCTGTAGGTGTGCGCTGGTTTGAAAAACCGATGCTTGATGCTTTTCGGGAGTATATTAAAGATGATGCAAGAAGAGAAAAACTTGCAAATATTCTAACACACATCAAAGCAAAAGATTCAGCTTACACGCATCTTGAAAAAGGCTATAAGCGCTATCCGAAAGGTTTTTCTGCCGATATGAAGTATGCAGACTTGAGTCTTTATAAAGGAATGGCGACCTATAAGCTTTTAGATGCACATTTAATTGAAAATGGCGATAAACTCATCGACACACTCTATAAAATTTATGAAGATATGCTACCATTGCAGCAATTAATGTATGAGATAAGTTTGAGAGTGAAAGAAGAATAAATGACAAAAGAAGCGGTAGTACTACTGAACATGGGTGGACCCAACAACCTTGAAGAGGTAGAACTCTTTTTACGCAATATGTTTGCCGATAAAAATATATTGACGATGAAAAGTGGATTGCTGCGAAAATTTGTCGGCGGTATGATAGTCTTTACCCGTACAGAGAGCTCTCAGGAGATTTACAGACAACTTGGTGGAAAATCCCCAATTGTAGGACACACAAAAGAGCTTGTCTCTAAACTTCAAGAGCGTTTAGGAGACAATGTCATCGTAGATTTTGCGATGCGTTATACGCCTCCTTTTGCCTGCGAAGTCGTAGAACGGCTTAATGATGCAGATGTAGACAAAATATATCTCATCCCACTCTATCCACAATACTCCACAACGACAACAAAGTCATCACTTGAAGATTTTGAAGCGTGTTACCATGACAAAGGTACTGATGCGCTGCTTGTTGAGAGAAAACATTTTTTTGAAAATGAAAAATATAATCGTGCAATTATCGAGAGAATCAAAGAGAGTGTTGGTAAAGATGATTACAGAGATTTTGACATTATTTTCTCTGCGCACGGACTGCCAAAAAAGATAGTCGATGCAGGTGATGTCTATGAAAAACATGTGAATCGTCATGTTGCAATTTTAAAAGAGATGATGCAGCAAGAGGGAATGGACTTTCACGCAGCACACTTGGCATATCAGTCCAAAGTAGGGCGCATGGAGTGGCTGACACCTTCACTTAAAGATAAGTTAGCAAGTGTAAGAAACCGTGGTATTGTCATTCTCCCTATCGCCTTTACTATTGATAACTCCGAGACCGATTTTGAGCTTGATGTAGAGTACAGAGAGATAGCACAGGAGATGGGCTTTAAAGAATATCGCGTTGCAAAGTGTCCAAATGACAGTGAGTTATTTGTCGATGCGCTTCAAGAGATGTATGAAAAGATGCAATGATGCAAAAAATTGTAATTTTCGATATGGACGGCACGCTGATTGATTCGAAAAAAGATATAACAATCTCTGTCAACCATGTGCGTCACGTCAATCATAATCTCCCTCCTTTGAGTGAAGATTTCATCGTTCATGCTATAAATATGCATCAGAGAAATCTGCCCAAACTCTTTTATGCTACAGAAGTGTATGAAGAGAGTGACAGAGCGTTTTTTGAAAAGCATTATAAGGCACAGTGTACAGAGCATCCGTATCTTTACGATGGTGTCAAAGAGTTACTTTTTACCTTAAAAGAAAATGGTGTCAAAATGTCCGTTGCGACCAATGCACCGACACTCTTTGCACAAACGATGTTAAAGCATCTGCAGGTTGCAGAGCTTTTTGACCTGATTGTAGGCGCAGACAAAGTAAAGGCTTCCAAACCTAATCCGGATATGCTGCATTACATTCTTGATTTTTATGCGTTTGAGAGAGAAAAAGACAAAGCATGGATGGTTGGAGACAACTCCAAAGATATTGAAAGTGCACAAAATGCCAAGATTGATGCACTCTTTGCCGCATGGGGATTTTCAGCCAGTGGTACACATGCTATTGTTGTAAAACATCCAAAAGAGATAATAAGCATCGTTTTATAAAAAATTATGATAGAATATATCTATGTTTGATACTGATTTACTCATAGCTTTTGCTTTTATGGCTCTTTTGTTCTTGAGACATGTAGCAATTTTAAAAAAACCAAATAAGATTAATTATGCCCCCTTGATGATTGGCATAGGTACCATTGCAACTTTGGTGCATTTCATCATTCATCCCGACCCTTCTGATATTATACTGCTCATTCGAGAATCTTTAATACCTCTGCTAGTTGCGATGATTTTATATATTGTCATGAATATTCTCAACCAGACAAAAGAGTCACAAAATGCAAAAGTGCATGATGAGTTTACGAAAGTGCTTGTTCAAGAGCTGACACAGTTAAAACAGTTTATCTTAGAGCTTGAAACACGTATGACAGAGTATTCGCAAGAAGACAGAAGAGTCCAAGAAAAAATACAAGCAAAATTCGCAAATGATGTACAGGTTTTAGAAGTGATACGGTCTAATCAAATAGAGTGGCATGAGAGTGTCAATAAATCTTTTGCCTATTTTAGTGAAGTGCAGTTGCCTGAACTAGATAATGTTGTGCATAAACACATTGATCTTCTAAGAGTCGCAGAACAAGACCACTACAATAAGCTCACGCAGCTCCTTGAAAAAGCCGGTGAGAGCAGATATGACATCGCTGAAGATATTGAGATGCTAAAAAGTAGTTTAGAGTCCATGAAATCTCTCTCTGATGATGTGGCAAAAAGAATCGTTGAAAAAACATTTTCAAGATTTGGCACGCTCACGCAAGAGTTTGAATCAGAAATATTGTCTTTAAAACTGCATGCTGAGGGCATTAAAACATCTCTCTATGAAGATGAAAGTGTTTTAAGCAACATCCGAACGCAGAGTGAAATGATAATGAAGCAGATGCTTCTCTCTGCAAATAAAATGGATGAACTTGAAAAACAGACAAGCAGCATAACGAAGATCTCTGTAGATATTAAAGAGTTAGTGCTGGAGATAGAAAAAATAAAAGATGATTATGTCAAAGCACAGGCACATCTCACGCAGCTTTCAAGCGAACTTCAATATACAAAAGATGAGAATTATGTGGAGATGAAAGAAAAGATTGAAGAGCTCGGCACCGATTTATCTCAAAAGATAGATGAGTCCCTACAAAAGCTCTATGAACACTACCATATCGCCAATGAAAATATCACTGAAAGTGTAAAGATTATGACAAAAAAAGCACAGTTGCAAAAAGGCTATACAGAGCTTGATGATTAACTAAATAGGAAAAATAATGCAGATACGAGTTTATTATGAAGATACAGATATGGGAGGTGTTGTTTATCACTCTAATTACCTAAATTTTTGTGAGCGGGCAAGAAGTGAAGCGTTTTTCAAAAAAGGGATGACACCGGTTCTAGAAAATGGACATTTTGTTGCGCGCAAGGTCAATGCAGACTTCTACACAAGTGCCAAGCTTGGAGATCTGCTTGAGATGAAAACAGAACTTTTAGGTATGAAAGCTGCCTCTTTTTCTTTAAAACAAACGATATATAGAGATGATGTGAAAATATTTGAATTGGAAATTTTACTTGCTTATATTACGTTTGAGGGAAAAGTTCAGAAGTTGGACAAAGAGAGTAGAGATTTGCTCCTCTCACTCTTCGTGTGATGCAACATAAGGCAGAAATCTAGATCTTCCCGGACGTAAAAGTTCTATGCCGTATACCATTTGATTGTCAGTGACATTAATGTCATAATCTTTGTCATCACCCGTTATCTGATTGTAAAAATAATCGATACCGATTGTCGTTGTGTAGTTAATCCAGTCATATACGATGTCATTGCCTAAAAGTGAATTTATTTCTATAAGAACTGTATTGTTTTTGATGATGGAGTTGGCTACTACCATCTTCTCTCTGTCGATGTACTGGGTCATTGAGAGCAGTAGTGGATCATAATTGATTTGTGTTGAGAGGATGTTTGTTGCATTTGTATCGTACAATGTAAGCTGTGACATAACCATACCACTTTTGATGATAGGTGTGTTGAGAAAAAATGAGCCGTTGATGATATCTTCATTTTCTTTGAGGTAATGTTCCAGGTTTGTAGTTCTGCGTGAGATGAAGTATTTTATGACTTTTTTCTCTGTTGCATTTGCATCTTCATTTTCGGTTGTTTTTTGATTTTCAGTTTCATCATTTGCAGAGGATGAGTTGAAAAAACTGCCAAATATTCCCTCTTCTTGCACCTGTTCCTCTACACTCTGTGTCGGATGCAAAAACTCTTGTTCTTGGTATGTTGCCAGTTTTTTACCTGTCTGAGATTTGTCTGAAAAGATGATGAGTGGCGAGACTGCTTCTTTGAGCAGCAGTTTACTCTGTGCATTGTAGTCAATCCCTCCAAAGACATAGTAAGGTGAAGAACTCTTGACATCATTTTTGTTGATTGTCGGAAAGTAGATGTTGAGATTTGGATCAAGAGCAATGATATTATCGACACCCTCTTTAGTAACAGGTGCGATGACATAGTCAAAGCCATCATCTTTAATCTTTTCAATACTGCTGCTAAGATCTTCCATACTTTCACTCTCAACCCTATAACTTTTTAATGTAAAAGGGTTACTTTTTGTCATGAGGTAGGCAAAGGTTGCATTAATCGTAGAAGAGGCGTATTTCCCAATCTTTTTATAAGGTAAAAGTAGGGCAATTTTGAGTTTACCCCCAGCATTATAAGCCCCAAGATTAAAAATGGCAATATTCATCGTTCTTATGTCATCAAGCTCTTTATCTGCAAGTTTTGTATTTGCGTGAGCAAGAAAAGAGAAAATCATATCTTTATCTAAGTAGTCCCGCATACATGCATCATCACACTTATAAGGGTCTAAATTCTGAACGTAGGTTTTTGGTAAAGTAATGTTAGAAATCATAAAGCTTTGCGCAAAGATGATGACGGGCAGTGTTAAAAATAATAGTTTTTTCATAAGCAACTCTTTATAGTATGTAAATCATTTAAAGTTATTTTTTTCAGTTCAGGATTCCGCAGTAGAAACTGGGGATGGTATATCGGAATGAGTTTATAATTTTTATAGTCTATGACATGTCCCCGAACATTTTCAAAGTTATCTGCAGAGTCATTTGTCAGATGTGCATACGCTTCTTCACCTAGTGTCACAATGACTTTTGGCTGGATGAAATCTAACTGAGCGAAGAGATAGCTTTTACATGAGTTCCACTCTGAAGGAGACGGCTTGTTTGATTGTAAAGGCTTACATTTGATAGCATGCGTGAGATAGATGTCATTTATGCTGCTGTGTAAAACATTTTCAATCATCTTTTTCAGGGTCTCTCCGGAGCGGCCGACATAGTAATTGTTTGCACCGTCTTGTGCCTGCGATACCAGATAGTCAATTATAACAAGATTGGCGTTTGCATTTCCATAACCGCTCATACTTTGTGTTCTGGACTTGCTCAAATCACACAAATGGCAGTTTTGTATATTATGAGAGAGCTCATCAAGAGAACTTGGCTGTTCATAGTTCGTTTTTTCGTTGATGGTAAAATGATCGATATACTCAAATCCCATAGCTTTTAATCTATAAAGATTTTGTAAGAAGATAAGATTTTGAAAAGATTTCAATTTTAAGCACCAACTCTAATAAATTTCATCGATAGTATAGTTTAAATCGAGTTAAACTCTACTTTATGTAAAAAATATGATATTATATCAATATAACAAGAAATATTTGGAGTATTAATGCCTATAGAGAGCGATAAATTAGAGATAAATAATTTTCAATTAGAATCGTCAGTTGAAGTTGAAGATGTTGTCCAAAAGATTAATTTACTCAAAAAAAACAAGATACTCATCCACATAGTCTCTTATATGCACAATACAGTCTTAGTCCAAAATCTACTCAAAGAGCTAAAAAAAACACTCCCTGAAGCACAAATCATTCTACTCAAGCATGACAATAAAGTTGTAACAGCCATAACTGTTTTTATGATTGATACAGATGATGAGAAAAAGATCAGCGATGAAATTCTTAAAGAGCTTTATGTTGATAATTCTAATAAAAAACAGAGTATAGACGAGTATAGAATCCAACTTTTTAAACGCTACTTTACAGATCATCTGACAAATCTGCCAAATATGTATCAGCTTCGAAAAGATTTACAGAGCTGTGATGATGCAGGGCTTGTCTTACTTAAAATTGATAATTTTCAAGCGATTAATAACTTTTATGGTTTTGTAGTCGGTGATTATGTTTTAGAGTATGTCGGGAAGTTTCTCAAAGAGATTCTTAAAGAGCATAAAGTTTATAGACTCTCAGGTGCAGAATATGGCCTGACAGTTGAAACAAGGCTTGGGTTTTATCAACTCAAAGATTATATGGCAGAGATGTATGAAAAGATAAAAAACATAGAGATTGTTTATCAAGATACAAAGATATATATTGATTTTACGATGGCTTCTTCTTCAAACCGTGATAATACGAGTATTTTTTCAAAAGTTTCTATGGCTTTAATCTATGCAAAACAAAAAGGTGTTCCGTTTTGGATCTATGAAGACCGAATGAATTTTGAGCATGAGTATGAGAGAAACCTTATGCTTTCACATATTGTAAGAGAAGCTGTAGAAAACTCAAGAGTTGTTCCTTATTATCAAGCAATTATGGACAACAACAGTGGCAAAGTTGTCAAGTATGAGTGTTTGGCGCGTCTTATAGATAAAAATGACAAAATCCTCTCACCAATGCTCTTTATTCCCATCTCAAAAAGTATTAAAATTTATAATGAAGTGACAAAAATCATCATCAACAAAGCGTTTGAAGCATTTGTAGATAACGAATATGAATTTAGTGTTAATCTTTCTATAGAAGACATTATGAGCAGTGAAATCTTTAACTTTATTATCAAAAAGCTCAAAGATAACCGCTCAATTGCTAACAGAACTACCTTTGAGCTTTTAGAGTCTGAGGCTATTCAAGATTTTAAAAAGGTAGACAGGTTCATTGGAGAGGTAACACGCTATGGTGCAAAAATTGCCATTGATGATTTTGGCAGCGGCTACTCTAACTTCTCGTACTTGACAAAAATCAAGGCAGACTACATAAAAATTGATGGTACTTTGATAGAGAACATTGATGTGGATGATGCATCATTCATCGTTGTAGATACAATTGTGCAGTTTGCAAAAAGATTAGGTATTCAAACGATTGCAGAGTATGTGCATTCAAGTGTTATAATGGATAAGGTAAAAGAGTTGGGGATTGATTATTCTCAAGGTTTTTATATTGATGAACCTTCTGTGAGTTTAAAATCTAAGCCCTAACAATAGGGCTTAAAAAATAAAAGTTAAAATTATTCAGTAACTTCTACAAGTTCAGGAGTTGATTCCCAGATACCGTGTTTAGTGCAGTAACCGTGTGCTACAAGGTTAAGTTTTTTCTTCATTGGACGGATATTGAAAGTTACTTGTGCGTGAGATTTTTCATTTCCAAGTGTACCTGCTACGAAAGATGCCATTGCAAGTTTAGTCTCACCATCATAAAGAGTGATACTTTCGATGTAGTGATCAAAATCATCCGGGTGAGTATATTCATTACCCATTTTTACATTTACTGTGAGCATTTCACCTTTTTTAGCTACACCTTCAACTGTAATGAACGGTGAGTGACGATCGATTAAATCTTTTTTTGCTTCTCTTTCTACTGTGTCAATATCAACATATTTGTTAATCTTTGGCATATTAAATCCTTTTTGTTTTGTTTAATTGTAACGCTATTGTATCTATAAAATCTTTTAGCAAAACATAAATGAGACCATATTTGTCTTATTTAAGTTTTTTTTAATTTTTAGAACTAAAAGTTGCTTCTTGAATAATGAGCGGATAGAAGTATCCGTATCCAAAATCTTTATCTTTTACGGCTACACCTTTTGCATAGACAATATCACCGACTTTTGGAGGATTTTGTGTTGTCGTAAAGACCAAATCATCCATACCTTTGTAGCGGCTTCCATCTTCAATATGCACCCAATTGAGTTTCATAATAGCCTCTGAAACCTTTGTCACTTTTCCTTTTACAGTTACCTTTGTATTTGCATATTTTGCACGCTCTTTAAAAAGTTCAGCGATGTTCTGTGTACCTTTTTCTTGATATTTTGAGTGCATTATGTCTGGTTTAGTCTGTTTTTTTGGAGCTTTTTTTGCTGTGACATCTGCCGCAAAGAGTATTTTGTCAAACGTGCGGTTGAGTGTCTTTGAATGAAAATTTGGCATCCAGCCCTGTTCTAAATAACGAATAGTATCACCGGTTTTGACATCTCTTTGTGTCATGGCTACCCAATATTTCTGATTTTTGTCTTGCACTTTCATGTATGTGTAGCCACCGCTGTTCATGGTTTGTAGTACTTTTGCACTGTGGATTGTTGCTGCATACAGACCGATGGCAAGCAGCAGTATTAATGCTATTTTTTTCATAGTTCTCCTTTTGTTTTGAGTATTTTAACGAGAGTTTAACCAACAAATGGATAAAATCGCCTCAATTAATAGATAAAGAGTATAAATATGTTAAAACCATTACTAATTGAGATAGGTGTTGAAGAGTTGCCGGCTGTTCCCCTTTTAAAAGAGTTGAAAAATATAGAAAAGAAATATGCAGATATATTAGAAGAGTATGCTCTTTTAGGTGAGTTTGAATTTTACTACACTCCCCGTCGTTTAGTACTGTGGCACAGAGAGTTTCAAACTTCTCAGGAGGACTCTGTAGAAGAGTTCTTTGGTGCACCTGTAGCAGTTGCTTTTAAAGATGGTGAGCCGACAGCGGCAGCACATGGTTTTGCAAAAAAATGCGGTGTGAGCCTTGAGGAACTTGGTCGTGCAGAGAAGGGCGGAAAAGAAGTTCTTTACTACAAAAAAGACATTCAAGGAAAAGCTTCTGTAGAGCTGCTTCCTGAGATAATAGAGAAGTGGTTGAAATCTCTTGATTTTGGAAAATCTATGCGTTGGGGAAGCCTGCGTGAGAGTTTCATTCGTCCTATCCGTTGGGTCAATGTCCTTTTAGATGACAAAGTCGTCCCTATGAAAATATATGAAGTAGATGCTGCAAAAACGACACGTGTACACCGCATTGCAAACTTTAATGCTGTAGCGATTTCAGGAGCAAAAGATTACTTCCAAACACTCAAAAACAATGGTGTTACACTTTTTCAAGAAGAGAGAAAAGAAAAAATATTTAAGGATTTTCAAGCAATTGAATCTTTAAACGGGCTCAATATTGAAGTTGATGAAGATCTTCTCGCTGAAGTTGTAGCTATTACAGAAAATCCAACGGCACTACTTGGCTCTTTTGATGAAGAGTTTTTACAACTGCCTCCTGAAGTTATCATCACATCTATGAAAGAGCATCAGCGTTACTTTCCTGTTTTTAAAGATGGCAAGCTTATTAACAAATTTGTTGTGGTTTCCAATGCGCTGACAGATGACTTCTCTGAGGTAATTTCTGGAAATGAGAGAGTTCTGCGTCCTCGTCTTGCTGATGGACTCTTCTTTTGGAGAAATGACCTTAAAAATGGACTCAGTACAAAAGGACTTGAAAAAGCTGCCTTTTTTAAAGGTCTTGGAAGCATTGCAGATAAAATCGTACGTGAAACAAAAATAGCTGAAGAACTTTTTGACAAGTATGGCATCGACGCATCAAAAGCAGACTTGCAGAGAGCGATGGAACTTGTAAAAGCTGACCTTATGAGTGAAATGGTTTATGAATTTACAGAACTACAGGGGCTTATGGGTTACTACTATGCAAAAGAGGCCGGCGAAAATGATGCTGTGGCACTTGCAATTAAAGAGCAGTATCTTCCAGAGGGTGAAGAGAGTGCACTTCCTTCTACTCCTCTAAGCGCCATTGTCGCTATGAGTATCAAACTCGATACACTGCTAGGGCTTTTTTCTGTGAATCAGATTCCGACAGGCTCACGTGACCCTTTTGCATTGCGTCGTGCAGTAAATGGTATTATCCGCATTGTAAATGAGTATGGCTTTAGATTTGACATTGTTGCAGATATCAAAGAACTTGCTAAAAATTATGAGGGTGCAATAGATTTAGAAAAACTTGAGAGTTTCATTTTAGAGAGAATCAAACGCTACTATAAAGTCAATCCTTCCATTATCGAAGCGGTTTTAGCCTCAAATGAGCGAGAACTTTTAGCACTTGGACGTAAAATAGAAGCACTCAATAATTTAGTAAACTCTGAAGGTTTTGACGAAGTAAGTTCTACATTTAAACGTGTTGCAAACATTACAAAAGACATTGACCTCACGCAGCCCCTCACAGTTGATGAAGGTCTGTTACAAGAAGATGCCGAAAAAGCGCTCTACAAACGTTATAAAGAGGTTATAGCAGTACAATACAACTCTTATGAAGAAGAGCTCGATGCACTCCTTGGACTCAAACCTGAACTTGATACTTTCTTTGACAATGTCATGGTCAACGCAGAAGATGAAAAACTTAAAAATAACAGAAAAGCTTTAGTGGCTTCCATCTACAAAAACATTTTAAATATCGCAGATATTAAAGAGGTAAGTATTTAATACTTTTTCTCAATGACTACTGCAGACTCTTAATCGTCTGCAGTTGTCTTTGGCCTTTTCTTCTCTAAATTTAACCTTTATCAAGCACCTCACGCAACACAGTGATTTTCATGAAAAAACAAGATATAATGCTTAGTAATTTTAAAAAGGTTGCGTAATGAGTTCATTTCTCGGTGCATTTTTATTTGTTGTGTTGATAGTTATTACTTTGATGATTTACATCTATGTTGCAACAGTAGTTGTTCGATACACACTCTTTGTCTTTAGATACATAAACCCAAAAGTAAGAAATCTTATCATCATTATGTTTTTGTTGGTGACGATCTTTCAGCTTGTAGGACTTATACCTGCGGCTGGGATCGTGTGGTTTGTTATCTGGATGATCTATATACTCATAAAAAACAGAAAGAGCCCAAAAGGGTGGTTTATCAATGGGGTCAAAGATGTATTTGTCCCTCCAAAGAGTATGTTTATCGTAGGAACGAAACGAACCGTTATGCTTTTTTTTGTGGGACTGCTTATGATAAATTCAGCATACTGGATTAAAGAGCGTTATGAATGGGTTAATGAAAAACATGCCTATCTGGATGCAAAAGAGTACTATGCCGTAGGCAATGTTTTGCTTTTTTATAGAGCTGTTCTTGCCTCTGTCCTCTCACCGGAAAACGATCTTTTAAGACCTATGGAGTGGCTACAACGGGCCATCGTAGCCAAAGGCACCTCTCTTATCCCAACAAATGATGCAGAACCTGCTATGTGGAACTACAGATTTTTCTGGTATCTCTATGCGAGAAAGACACATCTGCCAACTCAAGCACTAAATCCTTTAGGAAAGTTGGTGACGATTGTTGTTCCCCTCAAGCCGTGGATAGCTCAGATGTGGGACAACATGTATAAAGGATTGGATGATTTGGCAAACAAACCTATGAAGGATAAAGTGTTTGAAGAGGAGAAGTATTTGGCATATCCTCTTTTGGATATGTATTTTGATGAGGGATATATACCAGCATACTACTCAACGAAAGCAGAACCTGACGGTGGTGGCAGTTTGTATAACTTTGTAAAATACAAAGATGCCATCATCCCTTTGGTCAATATCGTCAAGTGGTCAGAAAAGATGCAAAGTGAGTGGAAATCTCATCCAGAAGCCTATAAAAAGATACAAGCCAACCCAAGATTACAGTTGGCATATCAAGTTGCTATTCAGCTTCATTTGGCTGCGATATTGGACAATAAAATGTATCAAGGAACATTTCGGTGCGATGATCCATTGCTTTTAAAAGTCTATCCATATTCAGAGGCTTTCAATGCCAAAGATTCACCGCTTTACAAGGTATCCGAAGAAGAGCAGTGGATATACACTGTGGCAAATAGACAATTAGAAACCGTAAGCTACACCGCTAATAAGTTGTGTGGGTATAAAAAATTTGTAAAAGACGATGTAGAGTTTTGGAATGAAGGACATAAAGATGAACCTCTTGATGGAAATATTTCTAATCCTTCACAACTCTTCTTCTACGCTAAACGAGGCATAGAACAAGCAAACAAACAAAAACAAAAATCACAAGGAGAATAAGATGGCAGATTACATAGTACAAGCGGCGAAAAACACAATTCAAATAGTAGAAACTATATAGCGGATATGGGCTACTGCAGACTCTTAATTGTCTGCAGTTGTCGCTGAATTTTTTTATGGTAAATGAGTGAGGTATTATTCGTTTTATCAATTTCCAATGCTTTTTCAAAACACTGTTTTGCCTGATCGAGATTTTTATTGTTATAGTATCTTTTCCCCTCTCTGACAAATCTTCTTACTGCTGCTTTTGCTCTTTTGTTTGCCGTTACTATGATTTTTTTTGCTTCTTTGTTTTGTGATTCTAATTGTAAAACTTTTTTTGCATAGGCGATTGCTTCAAGATAACTTTTTTGTTGGAGGGCTTGATTTGCTATGGCAAGATTATGTTTTTTACTCTGTTTAAAGGCTATGAGTTTCATATACTTTTGTGCGGTGGCATCATCAGGATAGAGTGAAAGTATATGAAGAAACTTCTGTTTAGATTTTTTTAGTTCGCCTTTTTTATAAATGCTTATGGCATTTTTGAGTAAAACATGTTTTTGTGTTCGTAAAAGCTCTCTTGCCTTGTGAAGAGTAGGATTTTTATAGTCATACTGTGCAAGAGTTTTTAAACTGTATTGTATAGATTTAAGCTCTTTGTAGCTGCCTCGGTTATTTATGAGTTTAGTCTCTAAAGAGTTTTCAAGTGCATTGATGTAGATTCTCATGCCTCTGTCATCTCTTAGTTCATTATAGAGTTCTTTTGTATCTTTATAGTCAGGATTGTTCATCATCACGCTGTTGAGTTCAATCAGAGCTCTTTTTTTATCAGTTTTGAGATACTTTTGAGCAGTTCTATAGTGCAGATAGGCTCTTCGTTTTGCTTCTGCTTTAATGTTGTTTATCTTTTGTGGAGCAATGGCATTGTAGCTCTCATAAAAGTTGACAAGTTCATATGCTTTTGCTGCATCATGGTAGTAGCCGTTTTTGTAATCTTCATCACCTTTTTGATGATAAAGATGAATCTCATTTTTTATAGATTTATAGATAAGACGCTTATCATGAGAATCGAGTTTTTTAACCTCTTTGTTGAGTTTGGTGATATGAATCTGTTTCTTTTGACTCGGCGTTGCACGCTCTTGTTTTAAATTGATACAACCGCTAAAGAGCGTTACAATGAGAATGAGAGAGAAAAAAGTGTACTGCATATTAAAGCTCTTCACTTGAGATGGAGTAGGCTATGACATGATTGGTAATACCTTTGAGCGTTAAAGGTTCCGTGAGCGTATAGTTACATTTGAAGCCAGAGTGTGCAAAAGTTTTTTTGTCGATGAGTATCTCTTTCTCTTTTGCATACGAACAGAGTCGTGAGGTCATGTTTACAGCAAGCCCGATAGCCGTATAGTCCATATGCTCATTGAACCCGACATTGCCTACGATAACCTGACCTTTAGATATACCGATACCAACGTTACAGACAGTTTCATTTTGATTTTTTCTCAAAATATTCTCTTTTTTTATAGCCTGTTGAATCTCTATGGAACTCTTGATGGCATTGATGCTGCCTTCTTCTCCAGAAAAAGATGCCATTACTTCATCCCCAATAAATTTGTCAATATCGCCATTGTTCTTCTTGATGATTCTCGCCTGTAAAGAAAGATAAAAATTGACAATATTGATAACCTCTTCGGGTGTCTTTTTCTCATTTAAAGAGGTGAAATCACGAATATCACAGAACAAAAAGGTTAGATTTTTATATTTACCGCCTAAAACAGCAGGCTCGTTGCAGGAGTTCTTAATCATGTCTACTGTGGAATTTGAGACAAATTTTTGCAGTTTGTCTTTCTCTTTGAGCCAGGAGACCATCGTATTAAAGTGATTTGCCAAGTTTTGAATCTCGTCATTTGTATGGACATCAAGATGGACATTAAGATTGCCTTTTGTAATCTCTGAAGAGGCTTTTGTAATCTGCAGAATCGGTTTTGTCATGCGTGAACCGATAAAGTAAACAAAGAGTGTAGAGAGCAGAAGTATGATAGTCGCAATAGTATAGATATAATTAAGAACCTGTTCAATAATTTTTGAGATGGCTTTTTTGTCATAGTAGAGCAGTGTAAACCCAAGAAGAATATTTTCTCTCTTGTAGCGGTACAAAATAGGACGTATAAATCTGTAAGCTTCAATAGTTTCTTTGCCGTTTTTAATGGTGTAAGTGTCATAGGTCACATGCTCTGTTTTGCAATTTTGTAGGTAGGCTAAGAGGCTTTTTTCCAAAGGCAGTTTTTTAACTTTTTCTCCAAAGCCTGATATATACTCAAAGGAGCTTTTTGTTCCACTCTTTTGTCTTTGGTAGATGGATATACCCAGCAGACCGTCAAGGTGTGAATCTTGGAGACGTTCGATGGCATCATTGAGACTGAGACGGTTTTCATATGTTCGCTCAAGCAGAGCAAAAGAGGAGAAGTCAGAGATACGTTCAATCGTAGTGGAACTGACCTCAAAAGCTTTTTTTTCAATGTTATCTTTAATGAAGGGAATGACAAAATAGTTCTGTACAGAGATAGCCAGAAAGATAGAAACAAATACAAAGCTGATAAGTTTGAGCCTGAGTCCACCCTTGTACAATATCTTTTTGATACTACTAATCATTAATCCCTACTACGATATAATCTTAGTACTATTTTACCCAAAAATTTTAAAGGAGACCCATGAAGCTCATTTTTGTGATACTTTTTGCTTCTCTATCACTGCTTGCACAAAACGGTTTGAAAGATTCCATCGTTAAAATATATACAGTTTCGAAGATTCCAAACTACTCCATTCCATGGAATTCACGCATTCGACACTCCCATGGTTCGGGAAGCATTATAAGCGGGCATAGAATACTGACCAATGCACATGTCGTAGCTAATGAGACCTTTATAGAGGTAAAACGTCATGGGGATACGAAACGGTATAGAGCAGAGGTAGAGTATATATCGCATCAGGCCGATTTGGCACTGCTTCGCGTAGAGGATGAACACTTCTTTGAAGGGACGAAAAGTTTAGAGCTTGGAACGCTGCCAAAGATACAGCAAAAAGTGACTGTCTATGGTTTTCCTATGGGCGGTAACAGTTTGAGTGTTACTACGGGTGTTGTCTCACGCATCGAGCATAACAGATATGTCCACTCGGGTGAGATGTTCTTAGCCATACAAATAGATGCGGCCATTAACCCTGGAAGTAGTGGTGGTCCTGCCATAAGTGACGGCAAGATCGTCGGTGTTGTTATGCAGCAGATTAAAAAATCGCAAAATATCGGTTATCTTGTTCCTTCCATTATCATTCAGCATTTTTTAGAAGATGTTAAAGATAAAAAGTATGATGGTTTTGCACATTTGGGATTTTCGACACAAAAGATGCAAAATCAGGCACTTCGAAGTCTCTATAAAATGCCAAAAAAGAGCAGTGGCGTGAGAATATTTGATATCTCTGAAGTCTTCTCTGTCAATGGGGTCTTGCGTGAGGGTGATATACTCACAGCCATTGATGGGAAGAAGATAGAAAATGACGGAACTGTAGAGTTTCAGCCAGAACAGTTTACATCATTTATGTACTATGTTGATCAAAAACAGATGGGAGAGCATGTCAGGCTTACCATCTTGCGTGAGGGCAAAGAGAAAGATTTAGATGTGGTGCTTAAAAACACTGCAGATGATGACCTGCTTGTAGATACTTTAGAGCATGATGTCATGCCGCGTTATTTTATTTATGACGGTTATGTATTTACACCTTTGACGAGAAACCTTCTTATTCACAGCCGTTCAACACTACTGCAATTGCGTGAGGCTGCTAGTAAGTGGGCAGGTAGAGACAGAGATGAAGTTGTACTGCTTTTGCGGGTATTGGCAGATGAGACAAACAGGGGCGATCATGAGTTTGCTTTGTGGGCAGTTGATAGTGTTAATGGTCATAAAGTAAAAAACTTTCAAGAGTTTAAAAAGATGATAGCAGCGAGTAAAGAGAAGTATATTGTTTTAAGAAATGAAGATGGAGTAGAGGTTGTGATAAATAAAGACAAAGCAAAAGCGGTAAAGGGGAAAATACTGCAGCGCTACAGCATAAAGTCCTCTGTGAATAGTAAGTAGATATGTATGATGTAGCAGTTGTCGGTGCAGGCATAAACGGGTGTAGTGCTGCCTATGAGTTTGTGCAAGAGGGTAAAAATGTCATTGTTTTTGACAAAGAGGGTATAGCAAGCGGAGGAAGCGGTGCTGCCGGTGCTTTTATTTCGCCGAAGTTTTCTAAGGCAGGAGAGCTTAAAGAGATTATAGAAGAGGCTTTTGTTTACTCCATGGAGTATTATGAGACCAATTTCAAACATTTTTTTACAAAAGCACAGCTGCTGCATATCGCAAAAGATGAAGCCGAGGGGGAGAGTCTGCGTGTTTTTAAAGCAAAAACAACACTGAAACTCAAAAAACCAAACGAAGAACTTTTAGAGAGTCTCACGCAGAGTGCCAAAGAGCAAGAGTATGTCTCTTTGGATGCCGGTGTTGTTAATGCAAAAGAGATCTGTCAAAAGATGATAGCCGGAGCAAAGTTTGTCTCTTTGGATGTTCAAGAACTGGTATGGGAAGATGGGTACTGGCTGATAAATGAGAGCTATGCAGCACGTGAGCTTATTCTCGCAACCGGAGCGTATAAAACCATCATCAAAGAGCCTTATATTGGTCTTCGTGGTGTATGGGGACATAGAATAGATGTAAAAAGCAAATTAAAAAATCCCTATTCTATTCATCAGTTTGTCTCCATTGCACCTAGTAGTGATGGTATCATAGCTATTGGTGCGACACATAATGTGCATTATCACCCTCAAACTGCAAAAGAGCCCTATGATGTTAAGGCAGGCAGAGAAGAGCTGCTTGAAAAAGCTGCACGCACTGTGAAGCTTGATGCAGTGGAAGTAGTAGCTGATTATACCGGTCTGCGTTCAGGCTCACATGATTATATGCCGCTTCTTGGTTCCCTTGTTCTTTCAAAAGAGACACTGGAATGTTGTGAAAAAAGTATACGGGTAAAAAAGCCGGATTTTGGAGAGTTTCTCTACTATCCGCATCTCTATATGATAAATGGAAGTGGAGGATATGGTTTTGTTTTAGCACCGTATTTGGCAAAAATGCTTAAAGAACAGATACTCAGAGGCAAAGAGATAAGTCCGAGACTCTCTCCTGCCCGCTTTTTTGCACGGTGGGTTAAGAAATCTTAACGATGTGAGGCGGAACGGTTTTAAAGACCTCTTTTATACCGTTGGCTCTTTTTTCCCGCATCTTTCCTGTTGCAAAAGGGGAGAGAAAATATGCCAATTCTTTACACTCATCAGCATCATAGTTGTTGTCATGCATAAAGACGACAGTTTTGTCTAGTTTGTTGACATGTTCGCTCAGTGTTTTTGCATAAGCGATGATGTTTTTATGGTGTCTGTCATATTTGTTCCCAATCCCAAAAAATACAAACTTTCCGGTAAGACGCATGTTTGGAATGTCAAGATAATTAAGCTGTTTGTCATAACGTGTGAGTTGCGTTGAGGTGAATTTATCTAAATCAGCATCAAACTCTTCTAAGATTGGTGTCGGTTCAATATTTTCACGGTTGTAGCCAAAAAGGTACTTAATCTCTACAAGTTTGCCTTTATAGTGCTCTTTTAAAGCAGCATTGAGTATATACATTTTTGGTGTTTCATTGATAGTTACATACTCATCATACTTCTCAAAACCGTCATCTTGTAAAAAACGGCTCATTTTGTGGCCTGTAGGTGTCTCCTCAGGGTTGTACAAAAAGATAGTCCCTGCTACATGTTTACGCTTTTTTTTGAGCATATTTTCTAAATCTGCTACGCTTATTTTCTCATCTTCATTTTCATTGATGTAGATATACTGCTCAACCAAATAATCCATATCGAAATTTGTCGAAAACTTTCCAAATACTTGCATCTAAAACCTTTTAATTTTGTGAATTATACTATAAGTTGTTTTATAGTCTCCTATGCCCTATAAATGGAGTTAATTTACCACAAGGGCTCTTGCTATCTTTACTGTAGTCCTTATTTATTGAGATATAATACTATAAAAAATTTTAGGAAAACTATGAACAAACTTACACTTGAGACACTTGAGCGATGGCTCTGGGATAGTGCCGATTTAATGAGAGGGCATATTGATAGTTCTGATTTTAAGAACTATATCTTTGGCTTACTCTTCTTAAAGAGAGCAAATGACCAATTTATTGAAGAGGCAAATATCGCTGTAAATGAAGATGGTGTAAGTTTAGAAGAAGCACTTGAAGATGAAGACTATCATCAATTTTTTATTCCACATGAAGCCTATTGGACTGAGCTAACAAAAAAGACTGAAAACATAGGTCAAGCTCTTGATAAGGCTTTTTCACTTATAGAAGAGCATAACTCACAACTTGAAGGGGTTATGACTGCTGTTCATTTTGGAGATACTGAGAAACTTCCAGATAGCTTACTTCAAAGACTGCTACAACACTTTAACAAATACTCTCTTGCTAATGAGCATTTAGACAATCCCGATATTTTAGGCTCTGCTTACGAATACTTAATCCGTGAATTTGCTGATGATGGTGGAAAAAAAGGTGGAGAGTTCTATACACCAAAAGAGGTAGTGAAACTTGTAGTAAGCCTTATAAAACCAGAAGCTGGAAACAGTGTTTATGACCCTACTTGTGGAAGTGGTGGTATGCTTATACAGAGTGCTAACTACATTAAAGCCAATGGTGGAACGGTTGGTAAGTTTGTAGATGCGAAACTTTACGGTCAAGAGAAAAACCTTGGAACTTGGGCTATTTGTAAGATTAATATGATTGTTCATAACTTCAAAGATAGTGATATAAGAAAGGGAGATACTCTTTCAAGTCCTAAGCACTTAGAAAATGGCGAATTAATGACATTTGATAGAGTGATAGCAAATCCACCATTTAGCTTAAAGAAGTGGTGGGCTCCTGCTGAAATAGATATAAAGCAAGATGAAAAAGGTAAAGAGATAGCACCAAAATATAACTCTGTTGTCTCTGATGAATATGGAAGATTTAAGTATGGCATACCACCACGAGGTTATGGAGATTTAGCATTTGTTCAGCATATGGTAAGTGTTCTTAAAAATGATGGTCGTATGGGTGTTGTATTGCCACACGGGATACTGTTTCGTGGTGGAACTGAGGGAAAGATACGAGAGGGCTTACTAAATGATGACATTATAGAAGCCATCGTTGGACTTCCTGAGAAGCTGTTTTACAACACGGGTATTCCTGCTTCAATCATAATCATAAACAAGAGTAAATCTGAAAACCTTAAAAACAGAGTGGTGTTTATAGATGCTTCAAGCGAATATAAAGATGGTAAAAATCAAAACACTCTGACAACTGAAAATATAAATAAAATTGTAGATAGCTATAATGGACTTGCTGATATAGATAAGTTTATGAGAGTTGTTGATATGAGTGAGATAAAAGAGAACGATTACAACTTAAATATTTCACGATACATTGATACAAGTGATGAAGAGATTATCATTGACATTAAAGCTACTATGGAAGATATAAGTGAGTTAGAACTTAAAGAGCAAG
>Ga0256829_1000753_pt1 | contig 29633 bp, 32 predicted proteins | sample 131447metaG_FD_185979 | JGI IMG/M metagenome (GOLD analysis project Ga0256829, IMG submission 185979) | Hydrothermal vent microbial communities from Lau Basin, Pacific Ocean - 131-447 | ecosystem: Environmental > Aquatic > Marine > Hydrothermal vents | place: Pacific Ocean: Lau Basin | collected... | reverse complement strand
AAGGCTGCTCAGCTCCCACTAGAGACGAGACTCAATTACATGCAGCTGTCGTAGAGCTTATCGCCTTGGAAGATGCCCAGATAAAATACTCAACTATTCAAAACTGGTACCCCGGAGATGAAAATGGCAAAGGTGGCATCTTTAACTTTGTTACCAAAAGAGGTATATGTAAAGGGGATCGCTCAAAGATTTCATGGACACAAGTTGAAACAGGCTCTGCTTTAACTTGGAAATATCCTAGTTGTATACTAAAAGGCGATGATAGCGTCGGAGAATTTTACTCTGTAGCCTTGGCGTCATTGGCTCAACAAGCTGATACTGGCACAAAGATGATACACTTAGGTAAAAATACAAAATCAACTATCATCTCAAAAGGGATTTCAGCCATAAGAGGAAAAAACACTTATAGAGGTCTTGTAAAAGTTGCCAAAAATGCCACAAATGCTAGAAATTTTTCTCAGTGTGATTCGCTTTTGATAGGTGGAAATTGTACGGCAGATACATTTCCTTACCAAGATGTTAGAAACAAAAGTGCAAAGATAGAGCATGAAGCTACAACATCAAAGATAAGTGATGAACAACTTTTTTATATAGGACAAAGAGGAATAGAAGAAGAAAACGCTGTGTCTCTTATAGTAAATGGATTTTGCAAAGAGATTTTAGAAGAATTGCCGATGGAGTTTGCAGTAGAAGCGAAAGCTTTGCTTAGTATATCATTAGAAGGAAGTGTAGGTTAATATGTTAAAAATAAAAAATTTAAGTGTTCAAATAAAAGATAAAATTGTATTGAAAGGTTTGGATTTAGATATCAAACCAGGTGAAATACATGCATTGATGGGCTCAAATGGAGCTGGAAAATCAACCCTAGTAAAAGCTCTAAGTGGTCATTATGATTGCAAAGTTACTGATGGAGAGATGATTTATAAAGATAAAAATTTGCAAGAATTAAGCGTCAGCGACAGGGCCAATGAAGGTATCTTTATGAGTTTTCAAAATCCGACAGAGATTCCAGGGGTCAATAACATGTATTTTTTAAAAACTGCATTAAATGAAAAAAGAGCTTACCATAAGTTGGGTGAAATCAATATCGCAGAATTTTTAAAATTTGTCAAAGGAAAAGCAAAAGAGTTTAATGTCGGTGATAAAATGCTCAAAAGAAATGTAAATGAAGGTTTTTCAGGTGGAGAAAAAAAGAAAAATGAGCTTTTGCAAATGCTTGTACTTGAGCCAGACTTGCTACTCTTAGACGAGATAGATTCAGGTTTAGATGTGGACGCTATAAAAGCTATAGCAAATGGCGTAAACTCCCTCTTGGACGGCAAAAGATCAGTGCTTATGATTACTCACTATGATAGATTGCTTGAGCTTATAAAACCAGATTTTGTACATGTATTGCATGATGGAAAGATAGTAAAAAGTGGTGATTACTCACTAGCACTAGAGATAGACGAAAAAGGCTTTGAGGGATTAGGGATCAATCATGACATTAGCTAATTATGATTTTAGCCAGAGCGTAAAAGACCAAGATGCATATAAAAAGCTAAAGGAGATTGGATTTCCTACAAGAAAAACTGAAGAATTTAGAGAATTTGATATAGATAACATACTTTCTAATGTTTATAAACTAAATTGCGACAAGAAGATAGAAGTAGCAGAATATATAAAAGATAAAAACTTCTATACTCTTTTTATAGCCAATGGCATGATAGATTTCGTTCACTCAGATTTGCCACAATGTATCAGTTTTAAAACCAAGCATAAAAATACCTTGGAGAGTAGTAATTCACTGTATCATCTAAGTGAAGCTTTTATAGAACATGACAATATACTTTTTATAAATGATAATTTAGACAAACCTTTGAAGATAGTAAACATGTATGACGCCCGGGAATCTTTTTTGCCAACTTGTTTACATATAAAGCTAAAAGAAGGCTGTAAAGCTGAAGTTATCGATCTTTTTGAGTGTATTTGTTTAGATGATTCATTTGTAAATATAAATAGAGTTTTTTATGCCGAGGAAAATTCTATGTTAAATTATGTAAAACTTCAAAATCTTGATTTAAAGTCTATTTTGATATGCAATTATATACCTAAAATATCTAAGAATGCAACATTTAATTCAATATCGATAGATTTAGGAGCAAGAACCTCTTTAAATATTACAAGTGTTTTACTAGATGAAATATATAGTTCTTTTTCAAGTGATGGAATTATAAGATTAGATGAGCATCAAAGAGCAGGAAATATCGCATCTATGGAACACAAGGCAGAGCATACAAATAGCAATATAACATGTAAGCATATACTAGATGATAGTTCTCGTGCATTGTTTGAAGTGAAATCTATCGTAAAACATGACGCTAAATTTTCCAAAACATTTCAAAATTCTCAAACCATACTTTTAAAAGATGGTGCAAGGATAAATGCAAATCCAAAATTGATACTTGATACTGACGAACTCGAGGCATCTCACGGTGCAACTACTGGGTCTTTGAATGAAGATGAGCTGTATTATCTTATGAGTAGAGGAATAGATGAGAAAAAATCTACAAGAATTCTTATAAATGCGATAGAGTTACAAGTGATTGACAAGATAGAAAATGAGCTAGTAAGAGAGTTGGCTCTAAAATTTATAGAGGGATAAAAATTGTATAAAAAGTATTTTGAATATTTTAAAAATAATAAAAATATATATTTAGATAGTGCTTCTACTTCGCAAAAACCGTATGAGGTGATTGAAAGTGTAAATGAATATTATAAAAAATATTGCTCAAATACACACAGAAGCAACTTTGGCAATGCAAACAGAGCCACAACTGAGTTTGAAGATACTAGAAAAACCGTAAAAGAGTTTATAAATGCAAGAGATACAAAAGAGATAATTTTTACAAAAAGTGTAAGTGAGTCTTTAAATTTTATCGCTTCTTCATTTGTAAAAGATAGATTTGATACGGTTATAATCTCATCTTTAGAACATCACTCAAATATAGTACCTTGGCATATGCAAGGCAGAAGTTTGCATAACGGACTTGAAGTTGTTGATTGCGATGAGCAACAAACTTTTGACATAGAGCACTTCGAAAGACTTTTACAAGAAAATAAAAATGCTTTTGTAAGTATAACGCATGTTTCAAATGCCTTTGGAAAGATACATCCTATCAAAAATATCATCCAATTAGCGCATAAATATGGAGCATTTGTGATGATAGATGGTGCTCAAAGTCTGGCTCATTTCCCGGTGGATGTGCAAGATTTAGATGTAGATTTTTATGCTATCTCAGCTCATAAAACTTATGGACCTACTGGAGTTGGAGTTATTTATATCAAAAAAGAGCGATTAGACGATGTGAAACCTTACCAAGTTGGAGGTGCTACCATAAAAGATGTGACTTATGATAGGAGTATTCTTTTGGATTCTCCATTTAAGTATGAAGCTGGTACGCAAAATATAGCGGGAGTTATAGGCTTCGCAAGTGCTTTGAAATTTATAAATAAGATGAAATATGAAAATCTCATGACATATGAAACAAATATTTATGAATATCTATATGAAAAATTAAATGAAATAAATGGTATCATACTATACACAGACAGCATAAATTGCATAGGAAGTTTGAGTTTTAATATCCAAGGTTTATCTGCTGATGATATAGGTATATTACTTGACAAGATGGATATAAGCATCAGATGCGGACATCATTGTGCTCAACCGATTATGAAAAAATTGGGTATAAATGGAACTGCAAGAGTTGGAGTTTCGATGTATAATAATGAAGAAGATATAGATAAATTTATAAAATCTTTAAATCGAGCTATTGTCATATTGGAGGATTAGCATGGGTGAGATAGAAAAAAGAATAGATGCGATAAAAGAAGATTTTGAACTATTTGATGATGAAATTGAAAAATATGAATACATAGTCGATATCGGAAGATCTCTTGAGCCTTTGGATGAGAGTGAAAAGATTGATAAGTATCTTATAGAAGGTTGCACCTCAAATGTTTGGCTGATTTGCGAAAAAAGAGATGGAAAATTGTATTTTAAAACAGATAGTAATACTGTCATAGTAAGAGGATTAGCTGCTATATTGGTTAAGATTTTTTCTAACCTTAGTGCTAAAGAGATACGAGATTTTGATTTTAGCTTGCTAGATAAGTTAGGATTTTCAGAGATAATCACACCTACGAGACAAAATGGCTTAAAAAGTATGATTACCAAGATAGTAGAATCTGCACAAGGAGAGAATGCATGACAAAAGAGGAAGAAAAAGCACTGAAAATTGATGTGATTGAAAATATAAAAAAGATATATGACCCTGAAATTCCAGTAAATGTTTATGATTTAGGGCTTATTTATGATATCAAGATTGAGGTGTTAGACAATTATACTCACTGCTTGATAGATATGACGCTGACATCCCCTGGTTGTTCAGTAGCAGATGCCCTAATAGAGCAAGTAAGATATGTTGTAAAAACTATGGAATTAATAGATGAAGCGCAGGTAAATTTAGTGTTTGAGCCACCATGGGAGCCATCAAAAGTTACAGAAGAAGGAAAAGAGATACTAGCAGCAAATGGAACATTTATATAAGATAAGAGGAAAAATATGATAAGAATTTTCATAACACTTATTGCAATAGTGAGTATAATGTTTGGTTTTAACCTAAGTGGTTTTGCCAAAAGTATGCTTGGGGACTCATCAACAAACCCAACTTCAAATGTTGCAAAAACAGGACTTAGCAGTTCAACAGTAACAAGTGGCTTAAAAGAAGCATTGAAAAAAGGTGTGAGTTTTGCAGTAGCAAATCTAGGTAAAAAAGATGGGTATTTGGGAAATTCTTTGGTTAAAATTCCACTACCTAAAAATCTCTCAAAAGCTGAAAAATTAGTACGAAAATTTGGTGGAGATAAAATTGCTGATAATCTTATAAACTCCATGAATGTTGCGGCATCGAAAGCTGCTCCTAAAACAGTTGATATATTTATGAGTGCCATAAATAAGATGACGCTAAATGATGCAAAAAATATTTTAGCAGGTGGCAAAGATGCTGCAACACAATATTTTAAAAAACATACTACTAAGTCGCTGGAAAAAATGATAAATCCGATCGTTAAAAGTACTATGAAAGAAAACAGTGTTACAAAATATTATGACGGTTTTAATGAATATTATAAAAAATATGGAAAGAAATATGTTGAAAACAGTAGTGTGATGTCCATGGCAAAAAGTTTTGGAGTTGATTCATACTTGCCTAGTAGCAGTGATGAGGATTTAGATAAATATGTTACAGATAAAGCAATAGATGGATTATTTAAAATGATAGCCAAAAAAGAAGCAGATATTAGAGCTAATCCAATAGCTAGGACTACTTCTATCTTAAAACAAGTATTTGGAAACTAAAAGAGAGGATATTCTATGAAGATATTATTGATTGGCGCTGGCAATATGGGTGGAGCTATGCTTGAGGGTTTGCAGACTTATGACATAACAGCTGTAGAGACAAACCAAAGAAAGATGGTTGCCTTAAGACTTGAATACCCAACTATAAGTGTAGTAGGAGAAATACCAAATTTAGATGATTTTATCGTGATATTGGCTATAAAACCTCAATCTTTAGAACATTTAAATGCAAAAGGCAAAGCAAAAGGTTTGATTTCTATATTGGCTGGCACAAATTTGGAAAAACTAAAAGCCAAGATAGATGCAAAATTTTATGTAAGAGCCATGCCAAATATGGCTGCTATAGTGCAAAAATCAGCGACTTCTCTTTGCGGAGATAGTGAGTTAAAAGATGTAGCGATCCAGCTTCTAAGTTCTTTTGGCAAATGTTTTTGGCTAGAGAGTGAAAATGAATTAGATATCGCTACCGGGCTTGCAGGAAGCGCACCCGCATGGCTTGCTTTAGTGGCTGAGTCTCTAAGCGATGGAGCGGTAAATCTGGGGTTAAAAAGAGATATAACATACAAATATATAGCAGCTTTGTTCGAAGGAGTGGGTATTGTTTTGCAAGATATTCATCCAGCAATTTTAAAAGATAAAGTTACATCCCCAAATGGAACTACGATAGCGGGCATCGCAAAGCTCGAAGAGGGAAAAGTTAGGGATAGTTTTATAAAAGCGATGAGGGCATCTTACGAAAAAACACAAGATATTTAGCCATAAAAGTTTAAAGTTTAACCCTGACCCCTTTTAGACTCCTATGATTGTGTTGTTTGCGTTAAATGAGGCGGTTACTTTGTCGTTTTTCTTTACATGTAAGAGTTGAAAATCATCTAAATTCATAGTAGATATTAGTGTGAGGGATGGGCTTACATGTAAGGATAGTTCTACTAAATTTTTTTCTTTTTTTATGCAATCTATGGTGCATTGTATTTGATTTTTTTGAGTGTTTTCTTGCAATATATTTATCCATGGTGCTTTTATTAGGACATAGATATCTTTACCTTTTTTTATGTCTAGCTCTTTTATACTCTTGTTTGTAATTGTTGAGTTTATATGTAAATTTTCATCTATGAGTATGTCGAGTGTCGAACTGATAGATCCAATTTGTATGGATGTGACTTTTCCAAATATTTGATTTCTAGCACTTGTGCGAAGGGAACTTCTGCGTAGGAATGTTTGTAAATCCGCAGAATTCTCTGTATGAGATTCTATAGTTTTTAGAAATTTTTGTTGAGTTTGAAATAAAAGCTCATAAATTTTTATGTACTCTTTGGCCCTAGCAGTAAGTTTGCTTCCACCACCTCCGCTTCCGCCAGAATTTGATATTATTAGGTTTACGCTTGAGAGTTTTTTCATCTCATTCAGTGCATCCCAAGCGGCTTTATAACTCATCTTCATCTCTTTTGCAGCTTTTGATAGTGAGCCGTATTTATCTATATTTTTTAAAAGCTCAATTCGGCCTTTCCCTAAAAAACCTTTTTGATTTTTATCAAGCCAAATACTGCTGTCTATGTGCATGCTCTGTTACTTATTTTCCATACTAATTAAAATATATAATTGCTTGCCAAGTCACAGCACTACAGATACCAGCTAGCAAACCAGCAAGAACATCATCGCCTATGACTCCCAACCCGCCTTTAACATCTCTATCGATTTTTCCTATCAATGAAGGCTTTATGATATCAAATATTCTAAAATATACAAAACTAAGAATCATTTGAGTGATTGTGCCACTACTTAGAACAAAAGCGAGCCAAAGACCTATAACTTCATCAATAACAATACTTTTGTCATCATGGGTTTTAGTTATGGCTTCATGTTTATCTATCTCTTTTATACCGACGACAGTGATCAGTATGCTTAAAAGAAAAAGTGTATCGATGCCTACAAATTGTAAAATTACAAATCCAACGATTCCGGCTAATATACTTCCAGCAGTTCCTGGTGCTACTGGTGAAAGTCCACTATAAAAAAATGTTAAAAAAAGTTTTCTCATATTATTGCTCCTGGGTTAAGTAAGAGATGTAGTTTGATGTAGTTTCATGAGATTTAGGTAAAATTCTTCTTCACTGTGATTTTCTAGCAGCCCGTCGTTTGGAAAGATATCGTCATATAATTTATTGATATTTTCAAATCTATTTGGCATACAAGCACTTAGTAATTTTGCTGATACATCTGTCCTCATTAAAACAGCAGGTGGCAGTATGCCGACTCTAAAAAACCTTCGTATCGCATTAGAATTATACTTTATGTGTCTGTGAGCACCGTGTGGACAAGTGCTAGTGTTTACTAGTGTTTTACAATCTTGACAATACACAAATCTTGATATTACCTCGATTTCAATATCAAGTGATTCGTATTTGCTAAGTATTGATTTCATCTCATTTTTATCATAATACATGCCAATTCCAGAGTGATTTTTCCCAACGATAAACTTGTTACATCCAAAATTATTTGCACAAATACAATCTAGTATAGCGTCATTGTATCCTGCAAAAAGATAAGTACTTTCAAATGGAACTACCAAAACTCTGTTTTTAGGTAGATAATTTCCTATGGCATATTCTAATATCTCGTATTTTTGATTATATGTCATTTTGTTTTGTGTATTTGCGTGTTTTGAAAGAAAAACGATTACAAGGTCAGTTCTTTCAAGTGTGATTCTAAGTAAGCGTTCATGCGCTCTGTGAAATGGTCTTGCATCCATCATGATAGCTGCTACTGATTTTGCACCACTTTCTTTTATAGCATTTTTGATTTGTTGTTTTACTTTTTTTATGCCATCATAATCAACTTCAAATTTGCCATATATCGAATATCTTCCAAGTCTATCTAAAAAATCTCTTGTAGCTCTATTTTGTGTGTCATAGTTTCCAAATATTTGTTCTATTCGTCTTTTTCGGTTGATTTCAAAAAAACCTTGTGCTATTATATGCCCTCTTACTTTTTTATCAACTATTATGTCAATTTTTTCACCTTTTTTAAGGCTTGTTATGACTTCTTCGTTTTTTTTGCCAGCTGGTGCTAGTATAAACGGAAAAGGAAAGGGTTTGCCTTTGTAGCATCCCGTATTTTCTACATCTATTGCCTCTTCTTCACTCATCAATCTATCAACTGGTTTGAAAATTCCTTCTTGGGCATATGAAAGAGTTGCTAAGGCTTGTATATCTATAACTATAGATCTATTTTTTCTTATTGATGCCATATTTCTTCCTTTTTTCCCAAAGACTTTTTCTTGATATTCCTAGTTTTTTAGAAAGTTCAGTATCTGGGAATTTATTTTGAAAATTCAAAATTATATGCTTGACATAGTCATCGATAGATAAAATCTCACCTTGTTCAAGTATTTTGCTATTGTTGTTTAACTCTATATAAAAAAACGGAGCATTTTCTGTTAAATCAGTAGTTGAGATGAAAACAGGTCTATTTTTAATAGCATCAAAAATTTTCGCTTTTTCGCTTTTTTTCATCTTTTGCAACTCTGTTATATATATAATTTCATCGCTAGGAGTTTTTAAGATTTTCTCTATAGTATTGGAACTTGTTAACGATATAAATGAAAATGATTTTTTTATGCTTGAGCAATACTCAAAAACCAAAGCATCTGCCATCTTTTGTGAGTTAGTCTTGATTATGGCAGGAAATTTTATCTTATTTGCTACTTTAGGTAAGTTTGAACTCTCAAAAGAGTGTAAAAGATAGTCTTTGTATGTTGTATTTTCTCTTTGCAATATATCAAAATCATTCAAATGCTTGAGTTTTCGCACAAGTTCTTCAATCATGAAAGGCTTTTGTACATAGTCATTTGCACCAGCTTTTATAGGGTTTGAAACCGTATCATTACTTATATATGAAATCATAAGTATGATGATTGAATTTTGATGCTTCTTGATAACTGGATAAAAGTTTTGACCAGAGATATTCGTCGAGAGTAGAACAGAATCATACTTATCTTCTTTTAAAGCATCTTGCACGGTTGTTGCTATATCGCATTTATAACCAATATCTGTTAATTTTGATGCTATACTTTGTGCTAAATATATCTCATTTTCTACTATTAAAATTTTCATATATCCATCCATCGTGCAAATTTCAATGAAGATGTTGCTTGCACAGCCACACCCTCACTTCTTCCTATGAAGCCTAGTTTTTCAGTCGTAGTTGCTTTTATATTGATTGAAATTGGCTTTACATGTAAAATTTTGGCTATTGTTTTTCTCATTTTATCTTTAAATTTTCCTAATCTTGGAGTTTGTGCCATTATAGTTATATCACAATTAATAATCTCATATCCAACTTGTGTTACAAAATTATACACTTTTTTTAGTAATTCTTTAGAATCTATATCTTTATATGCGTCATCATTGTCTGGGAAAAGTTCGCCTATGTCTCCAGCCCCTATAGCTCCTAAGAGTGAATCTATAAGTGCATGCAAAGCTACATCACCATCAGAATGAGCCTTAAAACCAGGACTTTCTTGGATTTTAACGCCACAAAGCATCATAGCTTTTCCATCTTCAAACTCGTGAACATCAAAGCCATTGCCTACAAATATATCTGAACTTGGAGCCTTTACGCAATCCAATTCTTTTAAATCTTCTAGAAATGTTAGTTTCTTAGCTTTTTTATCACCTGGCACAAATGTTACAATTCCGCCATTGGCTTTTATAGCACTACTGTCATCAGTGTAAAGGGCATCAGTATCGAGTGCATCTTGTAAAATTTTAGTTTTTGAGAGTTGAGGTGTTTGTATTAGCTTTACTTCTGCTCTGTCAATCGTCCGGCCTTGATATACAACTGTATCATTAACATCTAAATAAGGAACGACAATATCACTGTTTCCTTTTTCCTTGATTATTCGCTCTAGCATTTCGCTACTTATACAAACTCTAGCAACATCGCTGACTAGAACGAAAGGAGTATCTACATGTAAGAGTGCATTTTGCAAGGATTCTTGTCTAGTGTTTCCGCCTTGCGCAAAAATTATGTCATTATCGTATTTTTTCATATAACTAAGTTCTTCTTGGCTAGTCGTAACTATAACCTTGGAAAATTTATAATTTTTCATGATATTTTGTGTAGCTATTAGCCAAAGCGGAGTATTTTCAAATCTAAGCCATTGTTTTTTTACAATATGATTAAATCTAGTAGAATTTCCCGCTCCAAGCATAATAAGAGACAAATCAGGCAAATTTTGTCCTTTTTCATTAAAGTGTTACAATATTATACACTACCAAAGCTTTTTTTTATCTTTTTTGTGCTAAATTCCACTATCTAAAATAGATTAAGGAGAATATTGAATGTTAGACAAAAATAGCGTAAATGAAAAGCTAAAAGAAGTCATCTATCCTGGATTTGAAAAGGATATAGTATCTTTTGGTTTCATTAAAGATATAGATGTAAAAGATGACAATGTCTATGTAGAATTAGACATAGTTTCATCAAGTGAAGATGTGGCAAAAGAGCTCAAAACTGAAATCACTTCTAAGCTTACAAGTTTAGGAGCTTCAAGAGTAGATATAGTTATAAAGCAACCAAAAGCACCAGCTCAAAAAAGCAATTCACAAAGTGGCAAAAACATAGCTCCACATGTAAAAAACTTTGTTATGGTAAGTAGTGGAAAAGGTGGAGTTGGAAAGACAACAACCACTGTAAACTTAGCTGTAGCACTTGCTAGTCAAGGTAAAAAAGTTGGATTGCTTGATGCTGATATTTATGGACCAAATGTTCCTCGTATGATGGGAATAGTTGGCAAAAGTCCAGAAGTAGTAGGCAACAAAGTCAAACCAATGTTAGTTCACGGCGTAGAAGTTATGAGTATGGGAAGCCTTATGGAAGAAGGACAATCTCTCATCTGGAGAGGGGCTATGATCATGAAAGCGATAGAACAATTGCTTCGCGATATTCTTTGGAGTGATTTGGATGTTATGTTTATCGATATGCCACCAGGAACTGGTGATGCTCAGCTAACATTGGCTCAAAGTGTCCCTGTAACAACTGGAATTTGTGTTACAACTCCTCAACAAGTTGCACTTGATGATACTGAAAGAAGCTTAGATATGTTTAAAAAACTTCATATTCCAATAGCTGGAATCATGGAAAACATGAGCGGATTTATCTGCCCTGATTCTGGCAAAGAGTATGATATATTTGGCAAAGGTACAACTGAACCACTTGCTAAAAAATTTGATACACAAATCTTAGGGCAAATTCCAATAGAGCCGGCTATCCGTGAAGGTGGAGATGCCGGAAAACCAGTAACATTTTTCCAGCCAACAAGCGAAAGTGCAAAAAGATACCAAGAAGCCGCTAGTAAACTATGGGATGACATAGTAAAGATAAATGAAGAAGGCGGTGTTGATAATGAAGCAATACAGCCAACTATCGGCGTAAATGGAGGAGCAAGTGCTTGCTCTACTACACCAAGTGGCGGTTGAGGCTCTTAAATCTAGCTCTAAGTTTTAGAGATACAAAAAAGATAAAAAGAGTTTAATATTTCCAAGGAGTCAACACTCCTTGGAAAAACATAAAAGGTAAAAAGTAGTGAAAAAGATAAAAACTGTAGAAGCTTTTAAAGAGATTGTAGAAAGTATCGAAGCTAAGGGATATAAAAAACCACTTGGTTTTGGGATTGCAAAGATAGATAGAGGGCAATTAAATCAAGATTTAATACTCCAAGCAAATTTTCCAATGATAAATTGGGATGAAAATTTTGGTTCAGCGTCTATATTTTTAGAAGCTTTAGTTAAAAGTGGTATTGAAGTTGATTTTAGTGGTAGTGAATTTGTAAGTAGTATAAATAAAAAGTTTGTAAAATTTGCATATAAGGCATTTTATTCATTTTTAGATTCTGCTATTGGTGATGCTCATAAAAATGTGCAGGTTATAAATGTGCTTAAATGGATAAGCGAAGATGTTAAGCTAAGTGATTATAAAATCGTATTTATATTTGAAGACGATGCACCAAAAAGTGTTGAGAGCGTTTATCTTAAGCTTTATGCCCTTTCAAGTGGAAAAGCAGAACTTAGAAGTCTAAATCTAAATGGAGCCTTTGGTGTGTTGCCAAATGTTGCATGGAGCGGAAGAGAGCCGATAGAGTTAGAATGGCTCAGAGTCAATGAGATAGAATTAAAATTGCTTGGTGAATACCCAACTATAGATAGTGTAGATAAATTTCCAAGATATCTTTCACATGTAATCCCTGCCCAAAACACAAGAATTCTAGATAGTTCAAAAGTGAGAATGGGAGCACAATTGGCAGCTGGAACTACAGTTATGCCAGGAGCTAGCTACATAAATTTCAATGCTGGAACAACTGGTGCTGTGATGGTTGAAGGAAGAATCAGCTCATCAGCGATAGTGGCAAAAGGAAGCGATGTTGGCGGAGGTGCAAGCATACTCGGAGTATTGAGCGGCACAAACGGAAACCCAGTAGGCATAGGGGAAAACACACTTCTAGGAGCAAATTCTGTCACAGGAATCCCTCTTGGAGATGGATGTATCGTAGATGCAGGAATCGCCATACTCGAAGGCACAAAGATTGCGATAACTTCAAGCCAATTGGCTAAGATAAAAGAAGTAAATCCAGATTTTACATATAAAGCTAGCGATGAAATACAATTTTTCAAAGGATTAGAGTTATCAGGAATGAACGGCATACATTTTAGACAAAATAGTACAGATGGTATGATTCAAGCACTGAGAAGCCAACGAGAAGTTATTTTAAATGAAGAGTTACACTAGATAATTTAACTGACCTTATAGTGCGTAAGGTCAGTGATTTAGGGGTTTTTATTTATACTCTGCACTAAGTCATGAACTAATTTTTTTTTCTCACTTGAGAGCTCCAAGGCTATTCCATACCTAAAAGCGTGTTCTTTTCCTATAACGCTGGTCAAAATTCCACTTGTTTCAAAATTTAAGTTCAACTTTTTATCACTGTCCTCATATGATACAAAAGCAATTATATCTTGTCCTTTTTCAAAATGACTTTTGGATGGACTCAAAACTCCTATGCCCCCTTCACTTATGTCTATTAGGTTGCCAGTTATATGTTCTTTATCGTTTGAGATGTAGATGAGACTTTTGTCAACAACAGAAGCTCTTTCATATCTTCTGTTGTTGAGAAATAGGCGAGTTTCAAGCGTATTTATATTTTCTAAAATAACTGTGCCATCTTTTTCACAAAGAATTTTTGCTGTTGTTCCAAAGTATTTTTTGTCAATTCTATCTAAAAATATAAAAGAATTGGTATTTTCTTTTAGTATCTTAATTTGTTCGCTACTAGTTTTTACCACTATGGAATTTTTTCCGATTTGCACTGTTTCTATCTCTTGCGTGATTGTTTGGGATCTAAGGTGTGCGATGAGTTTTATCTTTTCTTTTAGCCGAGATATATCGCGCAAGTATCCTACACTTTGTTTTTTTTCTAGAGTAGGCGCGATATCAAATGTTATGTCTTGTTTGCTTGATAACATTTCTACAAGTTTATTTTGTAAATTTGCACATAATTGGATGAGGGTAATCACAGATTTGGAAGAATTTGATTTTTTGTATTCTATAAAATCAGCTATAAGGTGCTGTGTTAAACTAGCAAAGATATATTGGAATTTTAAGCCGTTTTTATTTAAGACATCTAAGCTTAAAAGTTGATATTCATAGCAATCTTTGTTAAAATCAAAAAGTGCATCATAAAAATTATTTGCTATATTTAATTCATCTGTTACAAAAGGTTCATCTCTGTTTTCAAGTAAAATTTTTGTTAATTCATTGACAAATTTCTTTTTGTAGCTACTGAAAAACTCTTGTTCTTTTTTGAAAAACTTATCTTGTTTGGTGATATTTATCTTTGTAATCAAAATTTCTCCTTAACAAGTACTATTATAACTAATTTTTCATAAATTATGTAAAGAAATTATTTCATTATGGTATAATCTCACAAAAAATATAGGATTAGTATAAAAATGGTAGAAGTAAATAATTTGACGATGAGATATGGCGAGAGAGTGCTCTTTGAAAATATAAATTTAAAATTTGATGTTGCAAAAAGATATGGTTTGATTGGTGCAAATGGTGCTGGCAAGACAACGCTGATGAAGATTTTATCAAAGCAGGTGCAATCAACTAATGGCAATATATCTGTTCAAAATGGACTTAGAGTTGGAACTCTTAGCCAAAACCAGTACGCCTTTGAGGATTTTACTTTAAAAGACGCCGTAATGTATGGCAATAAAAGGCTTTATGATACCGTAAAAGAAAAAGAAGATTTATATGCAAATGGTGATTTTGAAGATGAGAAAGTCAATGATAGATTAGCCCAGCTTGAGATAATTTATGCTGAAGAAGACCCAACTTATGAAGTAGAAATAAATATTGAAAAAACGCTTACTGCTCTTGGTTTTCCAGTTGAGAAGCATGAAGATTTGATGAGTTCGCTTTCAGGTGGAGATAGATTTAAGATTTTACTTGCTCAAGTTTTGTACTATAAGCCAGAAGTTTTGTTTTTAGATGAGCCAACAAATAACCTTGATCTTGAAGCTATCGCTTGGCTTGAAGGACAGTTAAAAAGACACGAGGGAACTATGGTTGTTATCTCTCATGATAGACACTTTTTGAACTCGATTTGTACAAATATACTCGACCTTGATTTTAAAAAAGTAAGAGAGTTTAGCGGAAATTATAATGATTGGTATATAGCTGCAAATTTGGTGCAAAAACAACAAGAATTAGACAGAAATAAAAAACTAAAAGAGAAAGAAGAGTTAGAAGCATTCGTAAGAAGATTTTCAGCAAACGCTTCAAAGGCAAAACAAGCGACAAGTCGCCAAAAAAAGCTTGATAAATTAGATATTGAAGATTTGCAAAGTTCAACTAGAAGAGACCCTAGTATAGTTTTTAAAGCAAAAAGAGAGATAGGCAATGAGATCTTAGAAGTGGAAAATATCTCTAAAAGTTTTAACGAGAAAGTTTTGGACAATATGAGTTTCCGCGTCGAAAAAGGTGATAAGATAGCATTAATCGGACCAAATGGTATAGGTAAAACAACGCTACTTAGTATAATCATAAGAGATTTACAAAGTGATGAGGGCAAGATAAAATGGGGGGCTACGATAGAGCCTAGTTATTTTCCTCAAAACACTACTGATTTGATAGACGGAGACGAACTTTTATATGAATGGCTACAAGGTTTTGGAGAAAAAAAAGACTTAGATGAGGTGAGAAAATGCCTTGGAAGAATGCTATTTTCTGGAGAAGAGCAAAAGAAAAGCATCAAAAGTATAAGTGGTGGTGAAAAACACAGAATGATGTTATCTAAAATGATGCTACAAAGAGGAAACTTCTTGGTCTTAGATGAGCCTGATAATCACTTAGATTTAGAAGCCATCATTGCCCTTGGTGAGGGTCTGTATAACTTTGGAGGTAATGCTATTTGCGCCACACATGATAGAGAACTCATAGATGCTTTTGCAAATAGAATTATAGAGCTAAAAGAAGATGGAAGTTTTATAGACTTTAAAGGAAATTATGAAGAGTATAAAGAACACATCGGAAGTTAAGTTCCAAGCGCCTCTTTACAAAGCCAAGTAATGGCTTTGTAATTTTTATTTTTAATTTCGTCTTTTGGAACTATCCAGCTTCCTCCTACGCAAAGAACATTTTTTAGATTTAAAAAATCTTTAAAATTTTCTTTGTTTATGCCTCCAGTTGGGCAAAAAGACATATCAGGAAAAGGTCCCGCTACTGCTTTTAAGTGAGCTATCCCTCCGCTAGTGATGGCAGGAAATAGTTTGCACTGTTTTATGTTTTTATTTCTGGCAAACATCATTTCAGTAGCAGTTGAAACTCCTGGAATCAAAGATATATCGTGTTTTATACATCCTTGCACTAACTCCTCGTTTATCCCAGGGCTAAAGATAAATTGTGCTCCTGAGTTGATAGAATTTTCTAAGTCAATTCTATTACAAACTGTTCCTGCACCCACGCTCATGTCGGGCAGTTTTTTTGAGATTATTTCTATAGCTTTTAAGCCAGCATTTGTTCTAAGGGTGATTTCCATTATATTCACGCCACCTTCCATCAAGGCATAAGCTAGAGGCAAAGCATCATCAACACTTTCTATCGCAATCACTGGTATGATTGGTGAGATTTTCATAATTTCTACAGAATTCATCAGCTTTCCTCGTAATTAAATATACTTGCCCCATGTTCGGCGTCTGATATATTTTGGCGAAATACTCCAAATAATTCTCTTCCGACACCTATATAATTTTGGCTCAAGTCTATTTTTATAGGTTTTCGTTTTTCTATGTCTTTTACATGTAAGGTTATCTTTTTATTTATAATATCTAAGTGTATCATGTCTCCCGTTTTTATCTTTGCTAAAACCCCTCTGTCTATCGCTTCAGGTGTTAGATGTATGGCTGAGGGAACCTTGCCTGATGCTCCTGACATCCTTCCATCTGTGATGATTCCTACTTTATATCCCTTATCTTGCAAAACTCCCATAGGTGTCATAAGACCGTGTAGCTCTGGCATACCGTTGGCTTTTGGACCTTGATGTCTTACAACGGCTATAAAGTCTTTTTCTAATTCACCTCTTGTAAAGGCATCTTGTAACGCTTCTTGTGACTCAAATACTATCGCAGGTGCTAAGATATCAAGATGCCCCTCTTTTAATGCTGAAGTTTTCATCACGCTTCTTCCTATATTGCCTTCAAGAACCCTAAGTCCTCCCTCGTCATTGAAAGGTTGATTTTCTTTTGATATTATTTCTTCATCTCTTGAGCTTAGCACATCATCTCTATATCTTAAAACCCCATTTTCTAAAAAAGGTTCAACTATATAGTTTTTGAGTCCTTTACCCATCATGGTTTCTACATCTTCATGCACCAAACCAAGCCCTAAGAGTTGATGAATCACCACACTTAAACCGCCAGCATCTCTAAAACCATTTACATCTGCTTTTCCATTTGGGTAGAGTTTACAGATTAAAGGTGTGACACTAGAAATCGCGTCAAAATCATCCCAATTTATGATGATACCAGCTGATCTTGCCATAGAGATGAGGTGTAAAGTTTGATTTGTTGAACCTCCCGTTGCCATAAGTCCAACTATGGCATTTACAAAACTTCTTTCATCAACGATTTGTGCTATTGGTTTATAGTTTTTCATAAGTTGCTTACAAGCAAATTTTGTTAATTCATCTCTAAGAGGAGTATAGGCATTTACAAAAGAGCTGTTTGGAAGCTGTAAGCCCATCATCTCTAAAACCATTTGATTTGAATTGGCAGTTCCATAAAATGTGCAAGTTCCACTGCTATGATAAGATTTTGATTCTACTTTTAGCAACTCTTTTTTATCTATTTTTCCTTGTGCATATTCTTGTCTAGATTTTGCTTTAGACGCATTATCGATTCCAGTAGTCATAGGCCCAGAAGGCATAAAAATAGCTGGTAAATGTCCAAAACTCATGGCAGCCGTGAAGAGACCTGGTATAATCTTATCACAAACCCCTAGATATATAGCCGCATCATATACATTATGAGATAGTCCAATAGCAGCTGATTGAGCGATGGAATCTCGACTATAAAGGCTAAGCTCCATACCAGATTGTGATTGGGTTACGCCATCACACATGGCAGGCACTCCACTTGCTACTTGAGCTGATGCCCCATGTTTAAGCAATGTTTTTTTGATAATATCAGGAAAATATTTAAATGGTTCATGGGCGGAGAGCATATCATTATATGCGGTGATTATAGCTATATTTGGTATGTCAGTGGTTTCCAGCGTTTTTCTTTTGTCGCTATCCATAGAGGCTAGGGCATGAGCTACATTGCTGCATCCTAAGCAATCTCTGTTTGTTTTACATTTGATTTTTGCATTTTTGATTTTTTCTTTGTAGGCAATTCTACTCTTTTGTGACCGATTTATTATATTTTTTGTTACTTCTAAAATAACTTTATTCATGCGTAATATACCTCTATATTTTTTGTTTTTTGATTTAAAATGGAACTAATTGGATATTTATCAAAATCATCCATATCTTTTACTGCATTATAGATATCGAATTTCTTTTTTCCTTCAAAATGAAGAAAAATATGTTTAGCATTTAATATGGCAGCTCTAGTAAGACCGAGTCTATGAAATTTCACACCTTTTTGTCTAACAACCAATGTAAAATCTTCATTTTTAAGGCTAAAAGCTTCTGTAAATTTTTCATTATTTGGAAAAAGAGATGCAGTATGCCCATCATTTCCCATTCCTAATATGATAACATCTATAGGGCTTATTTTGTCTTTTACGATTTTTTCATAAATGATTTTTGCCTCTTCAAGATTGGTAATTTGTTGAAACATCCCTATAAAATTTGCTTTTTTTGCATAATTTTTTAAAAGATAAGTTTTAACCAATTTTTCATTGCTATCATCACTTCCATTATCTACCCATCTCTCATCACACAAACTGATAACTACTTTATCCCACGCGATATCACAAAGGCTAAGCTTGGTAAATAATTTTTTAGGAGTATTGCCTCCACTTACGACCAAGGATGCTTTGCCGTTTTTCTCTATAGTATTTCTAAGCAATTTACAAATGGCTTGACTTAACTTTAAAACAAGTTCTGAGCTTTCACCAAAGGTGTGAAAATTAACAGCACTCATCATGCCAACTTCTCCCATCTCTTGCTATGAGCTCTATTGAGGCTGATGGACCATCTGTGCCAGCCGTATATGTCCTAAGAGGAGTTAGATTGTCGCTCCATCCTTCTATGATTTTGTCCGCCCATTTCCAAGCGGCTTCAACTTCATCTAGCCTCATAAATAGAGTTGCGTTATCTCGTATAACATCCAAGAGAAGTCTTTCATAAGCACTTGATTTTCTTTTGTGATTTATCGGATTGTTTAGCTCTAACGCTACTTTTTGAAGTCGCATATGTTCACTAAGTCCAGGAATTTTATTCATAAGCTCCAACTGGATACTTTCATTTGGCTGAAGTGTGATGACGAGCTTATTTTCAGATATACATGCACCATTGTTGTGGAATATTGAGTAAGGAACACTTTTAAATTGTATCACGATTTCAGAGTTTCTTCGTCTCATTCTTTTTCCACTTCTTATGTAAAATGGAACCCCATTCCACCTCCAATTATCTATATCAACCCTAAGAGCGGCAAATGTTTCAGTTGAGCTATTTTCTATATTTTCGCTATATCCAGGAACTATCTCTCCTTCAGATTGACCTTTTATGTATTGGGCTCGTACTGTTTTTGTTTCTATATCAGTGGATGTCATAAGTCTAAGAGATTTTAAAACTTTAACTTTTTCATCTCGGACATTGTTTGCTTGAAGAGAACAAGGTGGTTCCATCGCTATCAGGCATAAAAGTTGCATCAGATGATTTTGAATCATGTCTCTTAGTGCCCCATATTCGTCATAATATCCCGCTCTTCCCTCAACTCCAACACTCTCCGCTACAGTTATTTGGACATGGTCTATATTGCTTGCATCCCATAAAGGCATAAAAATCCTATTTGAAAATCTTAATGCCAAGATATTTTGAACTGTATCTTTGCCAAGATAATGGTCAATTCTAAAGATTTGTTCTTCTTTGAAATATCTTAATACTTCTTCATTGATAGCTTGGGATGATTGGAGATTTAATCCTATAGGTTTTTCCAAAACTACTCTGCTGTTTTTTGTTATAAGTTTATTTACATGTAGGGATTTGCAAATTTTTCCATAAAAATCAGAAGAAGTTGAAAAATAATACACTCTATCTCCGTGCGCATAGATATCTAAAATCTTTTTCAAATTCTTATAATTCGACTCATCATCAAAATCAATTTTACAAAATTCTAACTGTTTCTCAAAATTTTTAAATTTTTCCTCATCAAATTCATCTTTAGGTAGAAATTCTATTAATTTTTCTTTTACTAATTTTTTGTGCTCTTTTAAACTGATACTTTTTCTGCTTATTGTGATAATTCTGCTTTTTTCGTCAATATATTCATCGTTGTAAAGATGACAAACAGCTGGCATAAGTTTTCTAAAAGCCAAATCTCCATGCCCACCAAAGATGATTATGTCACATTCTCTTTTGATTATGTTCATATATTTTTCTCTTTCTTTATGTTGTAAAAATAATTTGTAGCTTCAACAAAACCATCTATGCACCCACAATCAAACCTAAGACCTTTGAATTTGTATGCTATAACCATGCCTTTTTCTGCCATCTTGCAAAGAGCGTCTGTGATTTGTATCTCTGCATTTTTTCCGGCTTTTGTTGCTTTTATGAGTGGAAATATATCTGGAGTTAAGATATACCTTCCTATTACAGCCATATTGCTTGGAGCCTTATCGACATCTGGTTTTTCCACCATATTTGACACCATATAGACGCCATTTTCAAGTTCTTTGCCTTCTATAACGCCATATTTGTGAACATCCTCACTTGGAACTTCCATAATAGCCACTATGCAGCATTTGTATTTTTTATATAGTTTTATCATTTGAGACAGCACGCCATCGCCCTTTGGATTTATGCAAAGATCATCTGCAAGTATAACAGCAAAAGGATACTTTTCACCAACTAAAACTTTGCCTTTATAGATAGCATCTCCAAGACCATTCATCTCATTTTGTCTAGTATATGTAAAAGTACATTTTTTTATGATATTTCTGATACCATCTAAAAGAGAATCTTTTGAAGTTCCTTTTATTTGATGTTCTAACTCATAAGAGATATCAAAATGGTCTGTTATCGCTCGTTTTCCTCGCCCAGTTATGATCGCCATCACATGGCAATCAGCTTCCATGGCTTCTTCCACTCCATATTGTATGAGTGGCTTTGTTAAAATCGGAAGCATCTCTTTTGGCATAGCTTTAGTGGCCGGTAAAAATCTCGTACCATAACCCGCAGCTGGAAATAAACATTTTTTAATCATATTCGACTCCTAATTTATTATTAAGTATTTTGAATTATATCAAATAGAGTGTATAAAGTATCTTGTGACTAAATCTCAGGCGAATGATGGCAACAAAAGTGTTTTTTATTTGTTTTGTTTACTTATGAGTTTAACTAATTCTCCTGAATCTGGAAATCTTTCTATATAAGTGCCCACCTTTAAAAGTTTAGAAAAAATCAATTTTCCATCCAAGCTTATATCAAAAGCTCCTCTTTCACCTGAAACTAAAGTTACATGTGCCTCACTAAATGCTGATTTTATCTCTTCTTCCGCACGGGAAGCTTGTGGCAAATAGTTTCACACTGTGCAGTATGATATGATTACTTTCATTACCCATTCCTTAATTTATCTCTTAATTCTGCCATTTTTTGCGAAATCAAACTTGCATCTTTAACAAGTTTTGAAAGATGTCCAAGGGATTCGAGTATAACTATATGATTTTGAGCAATCGCTTTTTTTAATAGTTCCATCATTGGTTTGAAATTTTCTTCATAAGTAGTTTTGTCTATCATTTTATTTTTAAAATCAAAATCGATGCCTTTTAGTATGTAATACATAGCTATCAAATTGCCTTTTATGCGATAAAACTTGTCATCTTGTGTTGTAAACTTGGTTTTTAACATCAAGTTTGTTTGAAGTTGTTGTTTAAGCCTATCAAGTGCAACTGCTAGATTGTCTGAATTGACAATAAAGACAGCTCTTTTTTTGCTCATATCTTTATCTTTATCAACTTTAAGTTGTTGGAGATATACATCCATATTGGCAACGGCTTCTTTAACTCTTGTGCTGTAGCTAGTAAACACAGGAATTCTAAAATCAGCATATACATCGGAGCGTGCTTGAACAATATGTTCGTTTGCTCCACCAGTTCCTCTGTTTCTCGCAAGATTATTTTCAAGAGTATAAAGCCCGATTCTATACATCTCTATTTCGCCTACTTGTTCATAGTATTTATTGTCAATCCAAGTTCTAACACCTACAAAGTTTGTGACCAAGCCTTCATCCAACAAGTGCTGTAATCCACTTTTTAAGGCATCAGTTGTAGTAAGTCCTACAAGTTTTGGATATGTTTTTATAATAGGAGTTTTATCAGTAGTTATGCTGTAAAAAGGTGCTACGATAAGGCTGATGGGGAAAAACCACAATACAAATGCTATAACCATCAATAAGATGATTAAGAAAAATCTCTTTAAAAATATTCCCCACTCCTTATAGTTCAATATGTAAGATAAAATCTTTTTTTCTTCTGCTGTGCTATCCATCTTTTTTTCAGTCCTTTATGGTTGGTATTGCACTTAGGAGTTTTTTTGTGTAGTGTTAAACTTCATTATATCTCCGAAATACATAATTACTATTCTATCTGAAATCTGCTCAATAACACTTAAATCTTGATAAGCAAATTTTGCGTATTTTAAACTAATAAATTATATAATGAACATAATACTTTTATAATATTTTAAGGATTGTGTAGTGAGTAAAAAATTGAGTGGAAAAGTCCTAGGTGTTTTTAGTGCCGATATAAATTCTAAAGGGCTACCAAGACCAGTGGTCCAAAAATTGGTTCTAGAAGAAGGCTATGGGATAGAAGGTGATAAATTTGCTGGAAATGAATTGGATAAAACAGTTATGATTATAGGTAAAAAATCTTATGATATGGCAAATGATGTAGGCATAGAGCTAAAAGGCGGAAGTTATGGCGAAAATTTACTTTTAAATATAGACCCGCATGAGCTAGATATCGGTGATAGGTTGAAGCTAAATGATGCTGTCATAGAGATTAGTGAAAAATGCTCTATTTGTGATCATTTAGCTGTATTTGGTTCAAAATTGCCTAAACTCATAAGAAAACACAGAGGTCTTTACTGTAAAATTATAAAAAGCGGCACTATTGAAGTTGGCTCAATTCTCTTAGTAAACCCTGTTTAAACTTGTCAAAATCAGGCAAATCAAGCTTTACATCTCTTTGTTTTTTGCCCCACATCGGCTCAGGAAAGTATGAATCATTTTCAAATCTAGCCATCACATGTATATGTAAAATTGGTAAATAATTCCCAAACATAGCGATATTTACTTTTTTGGGCTTATAATATTTTATCATCTCTGTTTCGATAAGTAACATGACACGAAAAAGTTTTTCTCTAGTCAGCTCATCGCAGTCGCTTAATTCTTTGAATTTTTTTATAGGAAAAATCTTCAACCAAGGTATTTCAGATTTTTCGACTTCTATATATAAGTTGTTGTCTTCATAAATTTTCATATTTTGAATCCTTACTTTGGAATTCCGATAACATTTTGCTTGTAAATCGTTTTGTACAGTATAGCATCTTTAAATGTTGAATTTTTCAAGTTATTGTTTTTAAATATGGCAGAACCAAGTGCTGATTCGTTAAAATTACACTTATCTATATGAGAATTTGAGAAATTTCCTTTCCAAATTCTTGCTTCAAAAAAGTTTACATTTTTCAGATTTGCACCGGTAAAATTTGCACCTTTTATATTAGAGTTTTCAAATGTCGCATAACTCAAATCTGAACGAGAAAAATCTGCTTTATGAGCAAGAGTATTGTTAAAATTTGCATGGCTTAGGTTTGAATCGCTTAAATCAGACATAGCTAAATCAATATCTCTTAAATCTGCATAACTCAAATCGCATTGTGTGCAATACCCATCTTCCTTTAAAGCTTGTAAATCTTTTACATCAAATGCGAAAATTATATTTGTGCAAATTAGTATAAAAATTACTATCTTTTTCATTTTATAGCCCTAAGCTTCACAAGGAATTTGTCAGCTTTGCCTCCACCGATAATCCTTCCTTTTTCTTTTCCAGATTTGTCGATAAAGAAGAATGTAGGAATACCAATATATTTAAAACCACTAGGCAATTTATCTTTATCAATATCTTTACCCAAAACGATAAAATGTTTTTGTATGTACGAATTTACTTTTTTATTTTTAAAAACAATTTCTTTCATGTAGCTACATTCAGGACACCAAACGGCAGAGTACATCATCATCACTTCTTTGTGTTGGTTTTTAGCTTTTTGTAGAGCTTTGTCAAAATTGTGTTCAAACTTGATTTCACTAGAGATTAACGAAATCGCTAATACAAATATTAACACAAGATATTTCATATTTTGCCTCCTTGCAAATTATATAATTTTTAAACTTATTACAAACTGTTAAGATTCGTATTGTATAATTTTTCAAAAGAATAAAAGGACTTGTAGATGGGCAAAATTTTTAGTTTTGGTGAGATAGTTGAGGCGTATGATATAAAAGTATTAAATGAAAGAGAGATAAGAGCAAGTGCTGGGATTATGTTCTTATTTGCCATTATATCATTTTTGAACTCTTGGCTTGTCGGAAATTTTTTATATACCAAAATCTTTGTAGTTGTATTTATGGTTGATTTTTTTATACGCATTTTTATAAACCCCAAATATGCTCCAAGTCTCATAATCGCAAGACTTATGGTTAGAAATCAACAAGTAGAGTATGTTGGCGCTCCACAAAAAAGATTTGCTTGGCTTATAGGTTTTGTTTTGGCTGTTGTTATGTTTTATCTTATAGTTATAAACAATGTAATCGGACCCCTAAATCTTTTTGTTTGTTTGACTTGCCTGGTACTTCTATTTTTTGAAGCAGCTTTTGGCATTTGCCTTGGTTGTATGATATATAATCTTTTTCACAAAGAAAAAGCGAAATTCTGCCCTGGAAATAGTTGCACAGTAAATCAAAGAGAACCTATACAAAAAATTGGGGTTATGCAATTTGCCATTATCGCTGTATCAGCATTTTTCTTATATGGTGTATGGAATTCGACCTTGATTCATAAGAGTTATGCAAAGCCGATAGAACTAATGGATAAAAATACTAATTTAGAGATTATCAACAAAGATTGCGTGCCTCCACAATGGGCGATAAACATAGGACACGCCGAAAAGTGGAAATTGCATCATGGTTGTAAATAGCCTTTTAGATTAGCATTTTTTTTAATCCTCTATTGATATTTTATTGTTTAAATTAAATATTTCATTTCCTTTTTTTCGATACAATGCATAACAATACAAACAAAAGGGATAAAAATGCAAAAAATTCTTTATATTACTGACAGAGAAGAGTATTCTGAACATAACTTTATAGGACCACTTTTTGAAAAGTATCTGCCGGAGCACTTGGATATAGATATTATCTATTTTACAAAGTTTAAAAGCTATTTTGGACGCAAGGATAATCAGTTGGTTATACCTGAATTTAAGAAAAAAAGACTTTTTGGTTGTTTGGAAGACAATGGAATAGATGTATCTCGTTATGATTGTGTTATCGTTAGAAATATGCATGATGTGCTAGAATATGTACTTGAAAATAAATCAAAATATAATATAAAAGTAGGCTTTAGACTCTCTTTTCCAAAGATTACAGCGGAGTTAGAAAAGGCAAAAGCTGAAAATAGATCCAGCCTTATTCAAGTGGCAAATCATAAAATAAAAACATATATAAAATCAAATCTTATAGATAGATGTGATATATTTTTACCAACTTCAAAGCAGATGCAAGAAGTGTATTATCCTAATGTGAAAACAAAAATGTTTATCATTCCAAGTGCGATAGACCCTGAAAGAATTCACGAAAAAATGAGCAGAGATGATGATAAAACAGTTTTTGCATACAATGGAACGCTAAGTAAACTAAGGAATTTTGAAGTCCTTATGGAGGCATTTGAGTTGCTAAAAAAAGATAATTGGGAGTTAGATATCGCTACAAAAGATGCAAATCTTACAGAATCTTATGTTAAGCCATACAAGTCTATCGCAAATAATATAAAGATTTCAAAAGCAAGTACAAAAGAAGACCTAATTGATTTTATCTCAAGATGTGATGTTGGACTTTGTTTGTTACCAAATATTGATTTGTTTAATACCTCTTTACATCTTAAAATCGTAAATTATTACACAAGTGGGATTCCCACACTTATGTCTAACAATGAACAGAATAGCTCAATTTTCACAGATGAAAAAGATGCTTGGCTATGTAATTTTGATGCCAATGAGATAAAAAATGAGCTTGAAAAAATCATAGATACACCAAAAGATAAGATTAAAGAGATGGGTGAACTTGGACAAAAAAGACTTTTAGAAGTGCGAAACTATAAAGTCATAGCAAAACAACTCAGCGATGCATTGGAAAGCTTGCAATAACTCATATTATGTGTATTTAATGTTACGCTTTGTAATGGTTTAAATAATAAGCAAAAATTATCTCCAACTTTTATTAATTTAAAATAAGATTTTGGCTAAAATATCTCAAATCTAATACAAAGAGGCGAAATGGAAGAAAAATTACAAAGAACAGTCTTGTTCGACAAACACCAAGGATTAAATGCCAGAAATGTCGGCTTTGGTGGTTGGGAGATGCCTGTTCAATATGAAAGTGTTATAAAAGAACATGAAGCTTGTAGAAACGGTGCAGCTCTTTTTGACATATCTCATATGGGAGAGTTTTTTTATGAAGGTGATATCGCAAATAGTGGTGTTAATAGTGCAACTACTACTGATTTTGTAAAACTACCAGTTGGTAAATGCAAATATGGTTTTTTACTAAATGAGCAAGGTGGAGTCATAGACGACCTTATAGTTTATAAGATTGATGTAACTCATCTTATGTTTGTAGTAAATGCTGCTAGAATTGATGAGGATTTTAAGCAAATCAAATCTCGTATAAAAAGCGGAACTCTTGAAAACAGATCAAATGTGACAGCTAAGATAGATATCCAAGGACCAAAGTCAAAAGAGATATTGCAACAATTGGCAACTTTTGATTTAGGTGAGCTTGGATATTTTGGTTTTAAACAAACAACATTGTTTGAAAAATCAGCCATCATAAGCAGAACTGGTTACACAGGTGAGCTTGGATATGAGCTGTATGTAGATAATGATACGGCACCGATACTGTGGGATAAGCTTATAGAGTTAGGTGCAGTTCCAGCAGGACTTGGAGCAAGAGATGTTTTAAGGCTTGAAAAAGGTTATAGTTTGTATGGGCATGAACTAGATGTTGATACTACCCCAGCAGAAGCTGGGATTGACTGTTTTGTGCAGTATAAAACTCATGATTTTATCGGAAAAGATGCTCTTTTGAAACAAAAAGAAGAGGGTATTTCAAAAGTAATCATACCATTTACCACTAACTCCAAAAGAGCTCCAAGAAATGGATTTGAGATTTACCAAAATGATAAAAAGATAGGAGTAGTAACAAGTGGAACTTATGCTCCTTCAGTTGGAAGTGGTATAGGACTTGGTTTTGTAGATGTAAAAGCATATGATGAAAACGCAAACCTAGAGCTAAGAACAGGCAGAGGAAGCATACCGATATATAAAACAGAACTTCCATTTTACAAATAAATAAAAATTCCTCTCGCCAAAGGCGAAGCTTTAGTGAGAGGAATTTAACTTGGGCTTTGCCCAAATTAAAGGAGAAATAAAATGAAATTATACACAAATGAACACGAATGGGCAGAATTAGATGGCGACACAGCAACTGTAGGATTATCAGCTTACGCAGTAAATGAGCTAGGAGATATCACTTTTGTTGAACTTCCTGAGATCGGACAAAGTGCAAAACAAGGTGAAAGTATTGCATTTATCGAGTCAGTAAAGGCAGCTAGTGATATATATGCTCCACTTAGTGGAGAGATAGTAGCAGTAAATGAGGCGTTAGAAGATGCACCGGAGCTTTTAAATGAAGATGCACAGAACAATTGGATTATGAAGATAAAAGTAAGTGATGCGAGTGAGATAGATACTCTTTTAGACGAAGCTGCTTACGCTACTTTTACAGCGTCTTTATAGAAGTTTTTTATGCCATACACTCCACACACAAAGAATGATGTGCAAAAGATGCTTGCACAAATCGGTATAGAAGATGAGAGTGAACTTTTCTCTGCGATTCTTCAAGAATTAAGAGCGAAAAGTTTTGATTTAGACGAGGGACTTAGCGAATTTGAAGTATATGAAAATTTCAAGGAGATGGCTAGTAGAAACGATACTTCAAAAGTATGTTTTTTAGGTGGTGGATATTATGATCACATAATCCCATCAGCCGTAGATGCACTCTCAGGACGCAGTGAATTTTACACAGCATATACACCATACCAAGCAGAAGCTAGTCAAGGAACCTTGCAAGCCTTATATGAATATCAAAGCCTAGTTTGCAACCTAAGCGGTATGGAAGTGACCAATGCCTCCATGTACGATGGCGGAACTGCTATGGCAGAAGCTGCTTTGATGGCGATAAGGATTACAAAGAGAAATAAGATAATCATAGATAGCGGAGTAAATCCGATATATATAAAGATAGTAAAAACTTACCTTGCTTACCATGACATAGAAGTTGTGGTTATGAAAAGTGAAAATGATAAAGTAAATTTAGATGAGTTGATTTCATTAGTGGATGACAGTGTAGCTGGATATATTTTTCAAAATCCAAACTTTTTTGGCTCAGTTGAGGATTATACAAAGATAATAGAATCCCTACATGTAGTAAAATCTTTGGCCATCATGAGCGCTTATCCAGTGGCTTTAGGTACACTTAAAAGTCCTGGAGAGTTGGATGCAGATATATATTGTGCTGATGGACAGAGTTTGGGAAATTACCTTGGCTTTGGAGGTCCTAGCTTTGGAATACTTGCTACTAAGCAAAAATATGTTCGAAATTTACCAGGAAGAATCGTTGGTTTAACAGATGATAGAAATGGCAAAAGAGCTTATGTGCTAACACTTCAAGCAAGAGAGCAACATATAAGACGACAAAGAGCGACTTCAAATATATGCAGTAATCAAAATCTGATGACTTTAAGAGCCACTATTTTTATGTCCCTTTTGGGAAAAGACGGGTTTGAAAAGCTCGCACTTCAAAATTATAACAATGCAAATTATCTAAAAAATGAATTAGCAAAAAATGAAAAGGTTAAGATTTTTAATCAAAATCCAATATTTAACGAGTTTGTAGTGGAGTTGCCGATAAGCGGCGATGAATTTTTAGACAAGATGAGCCAAAAAGGATTTTTTGCAGGATTGAAACTAAGCAGTCTATATGTTGGCTTTGAAAACAGAGTGCTTATAAGTGTAACAGAAAAAAGAACAAAGGCTCAGATGGATAGCTTTGTAGCTAGCGTGAAGGAGGTTTTATCATGAGTGCGACTATATTTGAAAAATCAAGTATTG
>Ga0256829_1000752_pt1 | contig 29705 bp, 30 predicted proteins | sample 131447metaG_FD_185979 | JGI IMG/M metagenome (GOLD analysis project Ga0256829, IMG submission 185979) | Hydrothermal vent microbial communities from Lau Basin, Pacific Ocean - 131-447 | ecosystem: Environmental > Aquatic > Marine > Hydrothermal vents | place: Pacific Ocean: Lau Basin | collected... | reverse complement strand
TGTGCACCCGGATTATAATAGGGGTCGCATCGACTCAGAACTTGCTCTAGGGCAGACGCAGAAAATTCGCGAGGGAATTTTGACATGACGAAACGAGCGGCTGTGATCCTGGCTGCGGGGCAGGGAACGCGGATGCGGTCTTCACTCCCCAAGGTTTTGCATCCCGTCGGTGGGCGCGCGATGGTGGATTGGTCGGTGGCATTGGCAAAAGCCGCCGGCTGTGAACGCATAATCGTGGTGTGTTCGCCCGCAGGCGCAGCCGTGCAGGAGCATGTGACCCAGACGCTTGGCTCGAATGCAATTGCCAATCAAGACCCCCCGCTTGGAACCGGTCATGCAGTCTTGTCGGCGAAGGACGCCCTGAACGATTTTGAAGGCGACCTGGTCGTTTTGTACGGGGATACGCCGCTTATTCCCTTATCCGCGGTTGAAGCGCTGTTCAGCGAACTCAAAGCGGGGGCGTCTGTTGGTGTTCTCGGATTCGAAGCAAAAGATCCTGGCGCTTATGGCCGTTTGATCACCGACCAAGATGGCGACTTGGCGGCGATTGTCGAAGCCAAAGAAGCGACGCCTGAACAGCTTGCTATTTCATTCTGCAATTCAGGCGTTATGGCGGCGTCGTCGACCACGATGTTCGGCCTTTTGGATCAGGTCACGAATGACAATGCCAAAGGCGAGTACTATCTCACCGATATCGTTGAGCTCGCACGATCAGCGGGCGGCAAATGCCGAGCCGTTGCGTGTGATGAAGACGACGTTCTGGGCGTAAACTCGCGCGTTGAATTGGCTGAAGCCGAGGCGGCGTTCCAGACAAAAATGCGTCAAAACCTCTTGGTCGCCGGCGTCACGATGACAGCACCAGAAACGGTCTTCTTCAGCCATGACACTGTCATCGAAAATGATGTCACGTTGGAGCCAAATGTCGTGTTTGGTCCGGGCGTGACGGTCCGTTCTGGTGCCAAGGTCCGAGCGTTCTCACACTTGGAAGGCGCTGAGGTTGCAGGCGACTGCGAGATTGGACCTTATGTGCGGTTACGGCCAGGCGCGGTGCTCGAAGCGGGCGCCAAGGTTGGGAATTTCGTCGAAGTCAAAAATACGCGCTTGGGTGCAGGCGCGAAAGCCAATCACCTTGCTTATCTCGGCGACGGGGACGTCGGCGCAGGTGCGAACATCGGCGCTGGAACTATCTTCTGCAATTATGATGGCTTCCTGAAGTACAAAACGAAAGTCGGGACCAACGCTTTTGTTGGCTCAAACTCATCGCTAGTGGCGCCTGTCACGATCGGCGATGGGGCGTTCGTAGGGTCTGGATCGGTGATTACAAAAGATGTTGAGCCGAATGGACTCGCGGTAGCGCGTGGGCGACAGATGCAGAAGGCGGGCTGGGCGACTTCGTTCCGCGAGAAAATGGCGGCGATTAAAGCCGCCAAGAAAAATGGTTGATGGAGGCTGAACATGGCGAATGAGCTCGAGAAAGAAAATGCGGCGCAGGCAGCCATGGATTTTGTCGAAGACGGCATGACGCTTGGTCTCGGGACCGGATCAACCGCCAAGTATTTTGTCGAAAATCTGGCTGAAGAGATCGCCGATGGGCTCGTGGTGCGCGGGGTTCCCACCAGCGAGCAAACCCGCCGTTTGGCCGAGTCGCTTGGCGTTCCACTGGTCGATGTTGAACAAGTTGATCGTATTCACCTGACCGTTGATGGCGCCGATGAGGTTGATGACCACGCGCAGCTGATCAAAGGCGGCGGTGCGGCTTTGCTGCGCGAGAAAATCATCGCGAATGCCAGCGATTTGATGATCGTGATCGCGGACAGTTCGAAAAAGGTGGAAATGCTCGGGCAGTTTCCGTTGCCGGTTGAAGTGACGCCATTCGGCTACACGATCACCGCCAAGAAAGCCTATGATGCGCTCAAGAAAGCAGGCGTATTGAAGCCGATGATCAAGGTTCGCACGGGGCCTGGAAATAAGCCGATCGTGACGGATGGCGGTAACTTCATTTTGGATTGTTCTTGCGGCGCGATCCCGGATGCGCCTTTGGCGGCGGCGCTTTTGTCAAACATCCCCGGCGTTGTAGAACACGGATTGTTCATCAATCTGGCGCGGACCGTGATCATTGGTGCAGATGACGGCGCCACGATATTTGAATACTAGCGCCGCGACCCCACATAGCGCTCCTCTCATTTTCTCTTCCCAACAAGGATTAAGCCATGGCCGACCATTCATACGACTATGATCTATTTGTGATTGGCGGCGGTTCCGGCGGTGTGCGGGCAGCACGGATCGCGGCCGGGCATGGCGCGAAGGTGGCGCTTGCTGAGGAATATCGCATGGGCGGGACCTGTGTGATCCGCGGCTGTGTGCCCAAGAAGTTCATGGTCTATGCCAGCGATTACGGTCACAAGCTGAAAGAAGCGCAAAAGTTCGGATGGGACGTCACCGTTGGTGATTTCGATTTCCCGAGCTTCATGGCGAACCTGCATGCTGAGGTCGATCGTTTGTCCGGTTTGTACATGAGCGGTCAGGTCAATGCGGGCGTCGATGTGTTTGAAGAGCGTGCAGAATTTGTCGACGCGCACACTTTGAAGCTGGTCAGCAGCGGTAAGACCATCACAGCGGACAAGATCTTGATTGCCGTCGGTGGATCACCTTGGCGCCCATCCGAAGAGGAGCTGCCCGGTGTTGAGCACACGATTACCTCGGATGGCGTGTTCCAGCTGAAATCCTTGCCGAAGCATATCGTCATTGCTGGCGGCGGATATATCGCGTGTGAATTTGCGCACGTGTTCGCAGGGCTCGGTGTCGAGACTTGCCTGGTCTATCGCGGTGATACGGTCCTTAACGGCTTCGATATGGACGTCCGCACGGAAGTGCACGAGGGGCTGAAAGAAGCCGGTGTGCGCGTGATTACGAATACGGTTTTCGAGTCGATTGAGAAAACCGATGACGCGGAGCGTCCGCTCCACCTCAAGTTGACCAATGATATGGAACTTGATGCCGATGTGGTGATGATGGCCGTTGGCCGTCGTCCACACATTAATGGCCTCGGCCTAGAGGCTGCAGGCGTCGCGATCGGCAATCGACATGAGATCATTGTCGATGAATATTCGCGCACCAACGTGGAAAACATCTTCGCTGTCGGCGATGTCACGCGCCGGGCCGAGCTAACACCAGTTGCGATTCGTGAAGGCCATGCTTTCGCGGATACCGAGTTTGGCGGCAATCCGCGGACGTTCGACCATGACAAGATCGCGACTGCCGTCTTCACTCAGCCTGAGGTCGGAACCGTCGGCTTGGCGGAGCACGAAGCCCGCAAGAAATTCGGTGCGGTCGATATCTACAAGACCAAGTTCCGCCCGATGAAGAACATGCTGAACGGGAAGTCAGAGCGAGTGTTTATGAAAATCATCGTTCGCCAAGAAGACCAGGTCGTGGTTGGGGCTCATATTGTCTCTCCGGATGCGGGTGAGATGATCCAAATGCTCGGAATCGCGATCAAGATGGGCGCGACCAAGCAGCAGTTTGATGAAACCTGTGCGGTTCACCCAACGATTGCCGAAGAGATTGTGACACTGCGGACGAAGTCTTAGAAAGCCTCGTGGTGCCCGCTCGTTGCGGTGAAATGCAAACTAGATTGAGAAACTCGTTCCGCAGCCGCAGCCAGCGGTGGCGTTTGGGTTGTTGATCTTGAACGCAGCGCCGATCAGTTCTGTTGAGAAGTCGATTTCTGAGCCAGCCATAAACTCCAGGCTCATTTCATCGACCAATACGCTGACGCCATCACGCGTGACCACGAGGTCGTCATCGTTTGCCGCATCGTCCAAATCAAATTTGTAAGAGAATCCAGAGCAGCCGCCACCCTCAACGGAAACCCTTAAGTAGGACTTATCCGGTTGTTTCTCCAGAATCGCTTTAATTCGCTTCGCAGCTGACTCAGACAGGGTAACATCGCTCATGAGCAAGAACATAGTAACGCCGGACATTCCTGAAAAGAGGGCTGTGTATGCCACACGCTGGGAAGAGTCGCGTGGACGGTTCATCGATGAGCCCCAATCGGCAACACGCACACCGTTTCAGCGCGATCGAGACCGCATCATCCATGCCTCAGCTTTTCGGCGATTGAAGCAGAAAACCCAGGTTTTTGTGGCGCATGAGGGCGATCATTACCGCACGCGGCTCACGCATTCCTTGGAAGTTGCTCAGATTGCACGATCCGTGGCGCGAACTTTGGGCTTGGATGAAGACCTAGCTGAAGCGATGGCGCTCGCCCATGATCTCGGCCACCCGCCGTTTGGGCATGCGGGTGAAGATCAGCTTGATGAATGTATGACCGATTATGAAGGGTTTGATCATAACGCCCAAACCCTGCGCGTGGTGACGCGCCTGGAGGATCGCTATCCCAGTTTTCACGGCTTGAATCTGACCTGGGAAATGCTCGAAGGTCTGGTGAAGCATAACGGCCCCCTGATCACCGCCGACAATTCCGTGGGCGATTTGCCAGCAGCGTTTCGCGATTTCCCTTGGCTTGAACAGCTTGAGCTCGATCAGTTTGCAGGCCCCGAGGCGCAAGTTGCAGCGCTCGCCGATGATATCGCGTATAACAATCACGATATTGATGATGGCATCGCCGCGGGTCTGTTCACGATTGAAGATTTGGAGCAATTGCCGCTCGTCGGAGATATTTTCAGATCGGTCAAAGCAGACTTTCCGGCCTTGGAGAACCGCAAGATCGTGTTTGAGGCCGTGCGCCGTCTGATCGGACACTGGATCAATGACCTCACGGCTGAAACCCGTCGCCGGGTTGAGAAACACAAACCTAAAAGCGCCGCGGACGTTCGGGCATTGCCGGAGCCGCTGGTTGCTTTCTCTGAGGATTTGGACCGCGATCAACGTGCTTTGCGGGCGTTTCTCTATGAGCGCATGTACAAGCATTACAAAGTGAACCGCATGCGCAGCCAAGCCAAACGGATCTTGAGTGAGCTTTTTGCCTTGTTCATGGCGGAACCAGAGACTCTGCCCGATCTCTGGCGCAGGGATGCCGAACAAGCGACGCCGGTGCGCCGTTCGCGCCTGGTTTGTGACTATTTGGCGGGGATGACGGACAATTACGCAATCGAATTGCATCGCCGTCTCTTCAGCATGGAAAGCATGCTCTAGACGTATTTACCAATTTGCTCCGATTGCCGCTCAATTGAGGCCCCGGATTCAGGCATCGTTAACAAAACGACCCTAACTGTTAACGAAACTGTAGATGGCGGGGAAAGAAATGAGCCGTGCGAAAAGCGAACCCGATTACGATTTCGGGCCTTATGAAGACGAATATCGCGGATTCGAGATCCGGGACGATGAGACCGGTCGCGGACCATTAATTCTTGTCCTTGCGCTCGGTGTTCTGTTGATCTTTGCCGGTGTCGTGTGGAACACTTACCGTCAGGGAGTGCGTCCGACAGAAGGTGGGTTGCCCGTGATTGCGTCTGAAACCGATCAATTCAAGCGTTCGCCTGATAAGCGCGGCGGTGTTGAAGTGGCAGGCCAGGATAAGGCTTACTATGGCTCTATGGACGGGCTGGGCGATCCTGCACTGCAAAAAGCTGCCGCTCGCAATCCAATTGATATTCGTCGTCGCAGTCCAGAAACGCTCGCTGGTGGGCCGGCTGAGTTGCCGCCGATTGAGGGCGCAGAAGAAGCGCCTAAAATCGTCTATGCCGAAGCGGTTCAGGAAGAATCCATGGAGACGGAGCCAGAACGTCCAATTCAGATTGCCGTGGCTAAACCCGTTCAAGAGCCGACAGCCAGCGCAAGCATTCAGGATGTACGGCCTGTTGAAATGACCGCATCGCGTTTTGTTGCTGCCGGTACCTATCAGGTGCAGCTGTCAGCGCTCAGATCTGAAGATGCAGCCAAGAGTGCTTGGTCGAAGCTCCAGAATACCGCGCCAGACCTGTATCAAGGTGCTGAGCTGGACATCCAACGCGCTGATCTGGGCGCAAAAGGTGTGTTTTACCGCCTCCGGATCGGATCCTTTGCCGATCGCGCAGCCGCAAAAGGGTTCTGCGCAGATGTGAAAGCGACTGGTAAAGACTGTATGGTCGTCGCAAAGGCTATTGGATGAGTGTATCCGCCTGCATCACCAGTATATCAGGCCCGGTCCTCTTAGCAGAGGAACGGGCCTTTTTACGTGAAGCGCAACCCTGGGGCGTCATTCTCATGGGGCGTTCTTGCGTGGACCGCGCGCAAGTCAAAGCGCTGACCGCCGAGATCAAAACAGCGCTTGGGCGTGATGCTCTGATCTTTATCGATCAAGAAGGCGGCCGGGTCGCCAGGTTGAAAGCACCGGAATGGCCGAAGTTTCCAGCCGCTGGGACCTATGGCGCGCTGTTCGAGCAGGCCCCCGAAGACGCCGTCGAAGCGTGCACCCTCGGGCACCGCTTGATGGGGCATGAGCTCTATGAGCTTGGCATCTATGCTGATTGCGCGCCTTGTGCCGACCTCAGGCAAACCAACACGCATGATGCGATTGGTGACCGCGCCTTTGGGTATTCTGTCGAAGCAGTTACGGCGCTCACCGAAGCCGCCATAGCCGGGCTGAAATCTGCTGGTGTCGCTGGCGTTATCAAACATATGCCGGGGCAGGGGCGATCCGCACTCGACACCCATTATGACTTGCCCTCAGTCGATGCTGATGCCGCCGCCCTTATGCAGGATATGTCTATTTTTCAGGCTTTGGCTGACCAAGTGCCTATGGGTATGACATGCCACGTGATCTTCGAAGCATTTGATGCCGAAGCCCCCACGACAATCTCGCCGACCGTTATTTCTGAGACCATTCGCGGGCGAATCGGATTTCAAGGACTCTTAATGACGGACGATTTAGGGATGGATGCCTTGGGGGGAACCCTGACAGATCGCGGTGCCAAAGCTTTGGCGGCTGGCTGTGATGTCCTGCTGCATTGTTCGGGGTTCTTGAAAGATCCAGATGCGATCCTCAAAGAAATGGAAGACGTCGCAGCCGTAGCGGGCACGCTCGACGGCATCGCTGCAGAGCGAGCGGCAGCAGCCGACGCGTTTGTATCGCCGCCTGAGGCTTTTGATACCGAACAGGCCTGGGCGCAGTTTGGCGATCTGATGTCCCAAATGGAAGCGAGGACGTAAGCTATGGAACTCGTTTCAAACGATCTGGTCACGCTGGATGATGATGTCGAAGCCGAAGAGGTGTTTTCGATTGATGTGTCCGGCTATGAAGGCCCGCTCCACCTGCTGCTCGATTTGGCGCGAAAGCAGAAAGTGGATCTGCTTCATGTCTCAATCCTGGAGCTGGCGACGCAATATCTGGGCTTCATCCAAGAGGCGCAGGATAAGCGTATAGATCTCGCCGCAGACTATTTGCTGATGGCGGCCTGGCTCGCATTCTTGAAATCGCGGCTCCTTCTGCCAAAACCTAAAAAAGACAATGAAGACGACGCGTCCGCAGAAGACGATGCGCGTAAGCTGGCATTCCGGCTGAAACGCCTCGATGCGATGCGCGAAGCTGGCCAAGCTTTGATGGACGGCGATATTTTGGGGCGGGATGTCTTCCTGCGCGGGATGCCAGAACAGCCGAAAGTGGTCAAAACGACAGAATACAACACGACGCTGTATCATTTGATGCACTCATTCGGATCTATTCGCCAACGCAAGGCAAAAGAGGCGCCGCACACGATCGAGAATCAATTCGTGCTGCCGCTTGAAAGCGCGCGAGACAATTTGCGCAGTCTGAGCCCGAAGCTCAAAGAATGGGCGAGCCTGGATGATATTCGTCGGCAGATGGTCGACGTGAACGAAGACGTGCCGCCGCGCTCCGTCACCGCGAGCGTGTTCTCAGCCACTTTGGAACTGACGCGCGACGGAGACGTCGATGTGCGCCAAGATGAACATTTCGGTCCGCTCTATCTGCGCGCTAAAACACTTTCACAAGAGGGGATTGCTCCATGACCAAGGTCGAAAGCTCAATTCCAATCGAAGACGCGCCTGAAGATATTCGCCGCGCCGTCCAGCAATTATCGTTCGCTTACAAGCGCTCGGCTGAAACGCTGTATGAGGCAGAAGACGATGCCATGGCGGAAGCCGTGCGCCGCGCTGAAGCCATCCTGTTTGCAGCGGGTGAGCCGCTGGAGGCGTCCGCGATTGCAGAAGTCATTCCCCAGGGTGTGGACGTCCCAGCTGTCCTTATGACGCTGAAGGCTACCTATGCGGAGCGGGGTGTAAATCTCGTCGAAGTTGCCGGGAAGTGGCGGTTTCAGACGGCTGAAGACCTGGACTATCTCTTCGTCGAGGAGCGCCATGAGCAGAAGTCACTCTCTCAAGCCGCGCTCGAGACGCTTGCCATCATCGCTTATGGCCAACCGGTCACGCGCGCAGAAATCGAAGCTGTCCGCGGGGTTGCTGTCTCAAAAGGGACAATCGATGTTTTGATGGAGGCCGGCTGGGTCAAAATCAAGGGTCGTCGCAAGACGCCAGGTCGCCCTGTGACCCTCGGCACAACCGATAAATTCCTTGAGCATTTTGGCTTGGAAAGTCTGGATGTGTTGCCTGGACGGGCCGAGCTTGAGGCCGAAGGTTTGCTCTCGGATGTGATCCCGGATGGCTTCTATTCTGACGGTTCCAGCATGCATAATGACCCAGAAGAGCTTGTTTCTGAGGCAGATGCTGAAGAAAACTCTGACTTTGTGACAGATTTCATGGGCCCCGAAGAAGAGGTTCATTAGGCATTTCTGCTTATGAAACCTCGGTCACGCCATTGTAACTCGCGGTGTGGCGCGTTATCTCGAAACGAGTATTAGGAGAGAAATTATGGCTCCAAGTTGGATGCAGCTATTGCTCGTGGCCGTTGTGGCGCTTTTGATCTTTGGTGGTCGTGGACGGATCTCTTCGATCATGGGCGACATGGCCAAAGGAATTACCAGCTTCCGCAAGGGTTTGCGTGAAGAAGATGAAGACGCAAAAGCTGTCGAGGGCGATGATATGGTGAATATCACGCCGGAGAAGGAAAAAGCGAAGTCGGCCGACTAATCGCCGTTCGACGAGCGCGGAAGGCGCCTGATCATGCTGCCGCAATTCGGATTTAGCGAACTTTTGTTCCTGGTCATCATCGCATTGGTGATTCTGGGGCCGAAAGACCTATCGCTGACAATGCGCAAAATTGGACAGTTCGTCGCCAAGGGACGTTCGATGGCGAACGAATTCCGCGCAGCGTTTGACGATATTGCACGTCAGGCGGAACTCGACGATTTGCGCAAAGAGATTGAAGACCTGAAACGCGACAATGCGGTGACGCAGGCGGTTGATGAGCTCAAAGAAGTTGAGAAGGACATCAATCAAACGGTGTTGCGGGAAGAAGCGAAGCTGAAACAGGATATGGCCAAGCCGATTGCGGCGGAAACCGAACCAGCTCCACAGACTGACTCAGATGGCGCGCCGGCAAATGATCCAGAAGATAAGGCGGTGTCATGAGCCAGGACTTACCGGTCGATCAGCGCCCAGACCTGATCGACAATGAGATTGAAGCGTCACGAGCGCCGCTGCTTGATCATCTGAACGAGCTTCGCTCGAGACTAATGAAAGCCCTGATTGCCTTCATGGTCTGCGCGATTGGCTGTTTCTTCATTGCGGGGCCGATTTTCAACATTCTCGTCGATCCGTTTATCGAAGCGTTCAAAACGCATGGCGTGACCGAAGATCCGCGATTGATTTATACCGCGCCGCTCGAATTCTTCTTCGTGAAGCTCAAAATTGCGCTGTTTGCGGGGCTTTTCGTGTCATTCCCGATCATGGCCTGGCAGGTCTATGCCTTTGTCGCGCCGGGACTGTACAAAGAGGAGAAGGGCGCTTTTCTTCCCTTCTTGATCGCGGCGCCCGTGCTCTTCACGATCGGTGTCCTGTTTGTTTTCTATGTGATGATGCCACTGGTCATGGCCTTCGCGCTTGGCCAACAACAGGCAGGCGGGCTCGACGCGGTTCAGATCGAGGCGCAAATCAAAGTGTCGGAATATTTGTCTCTGGCGCTCGCGCTGATGACCGCGTTTGGACTGTCATTCCAGTTGCCGGTGGTCTTGGCCTTGCTCGGGCGCGCGGGGATTGTTGGCGCTGATACGCTGCGCAGCGGCCGTAAGTATGCGATTGTCGGGATCCTCGCAGTAGCCGCGTTCGCAACACCGCCCGACTTCATCTCACAAATTATGCTGACCGTGCCTGTCTATGGCCTCTACGAAATCAGTATCTGGATCGTATCTGTGATGGAACGCAAAGCCGAAGAAGCCGAAGCGGCCTAAGCACTATTCCGCACAAAGCGGCAGCGAAAACCCAGCGGGCATCTTCGTGTCTTCAGACGCACATGCGCCTTCGAAACTTGCGGATTCTACCCCGATTGCTGTTTCCAGGTTGGCCCCGGCAAAACGGACATCCCGAAAGCTCGCATCGGTAATTGTCGCGGCGGTGAGATCAGCCTCAACTAGGATGGCATTATCAAACACGGACCCGGTGAGATCGGCTGCGGTCAGCACCGCTTCGGACAGGGTTGAAGCCGAAAAATCGCTATTGTGCGCGGTGACGGACTGCATTTGAGCGCCGATCAAAGTCGCACCGATAAACTTCCCATCACTCAGATCAGCGCTGTTCAACCCAACGCCGGACATTTTGGAGTTGTTGAAGCTTGCGCCTTGCATCCGTGCGCCAACAAGAATGGCCTCTTCAAACGAGGTTTCTGTAAAGTCTCCGAGGCGTAAATCCGCGCCTGCGGCTTGAACCCGGCTGAAATTCGCCCCGTGCGCGTGCGCGCGTCTGAGGTTCGCAGCGGTTAAGTCAGCGCCCGGATAGCTTGCTTTTGAAACATTCCAGCCCGACATATTGCGCCCAACCAACGAACAATCATGGCAAGACCCGCTATAGGACGGGGCCCAGGAAATTCGGCTTGGCGTTTCTTGAGCAGTGCTCAAAGGCGCAGCAGCCAACACCATGGCGCCTGAAATAAGGAATGAGCGAATACGATACGCGGTCGTCATGAATCCCCTCATACGCGAAGCGAGACCGGTCTAGAACTGAAAATCTAGTAATCCAAGCGACGCCACGATTGCTGTTGCAATCATGTCTCACTCTATTCGGTTAAGAACAGGTTGGGATCGTCTTGCCCTTAGGCAGGCGGGTCGAGGCATCGCCGCAAGCTTTATTGAGCTGCGATTGGGTCAGACCTTTTGCGATGGTCAAATCAGCACCTGAGAAGTTTGCACCGGTGAGATCTGCGCCAGCAAAGTTCGAAGACCCGAAATAAGTTCCAACGGCGATGGCGCGTTTGAAGTTCGCTTTGGCAAAATTCGTTCGATTGAAACGAGCACCGAAAAGGTTGGAAACCGAAAGGTCTGCACCCGTCAAATTGACGTCGTCATAGGTCGAGAGCGCAAAACTGGATTGGCGCAAGCGCGTCGCTTCCAAGTTCAGTTTCTGGCCTTCGGCGTAAGACAGGTCCGCTTGGAACAGATTACACTTTGCGCAAGATTGGCCAGCTTGGACGCGCTTGATTTGAGCCGCGTTCTGGGCCAGCGCGACCGGAGTGAAGAGCCCCGTAAGAAGGACTGAAATGGCAATGTGTTTCAGCATGGGACGTCCATCCTGCGTCTGGTTTACATATAGGTAACCATAGGCAATCGATGGGCCAGTTCGGACACGCTAGGACTCTGTGGCTTCCGCCTTGCCGACATATCCGCATGTGTCGCAGGCCATATCGCCATCAGCTTCATCCAGATAAAGGGTGAAGCTGCCGCAATTTGAACAGGCATCCGACAGATAGGTTGGTGCTTCGGGCTCTTCAGCTGCGCTCTCGATAGCTTCCTCTTCCGCACGCTCATCTTCACGCTCTTCGCGCTTGGTGTTTAGGATGACGAGATTGTCTGGGATTTGCCCGCGGGCAAAGCCGCGCGAGATCAAATGAGCGGCTTCATCTGGAAGCGGCTGGGCTTGCGATTTTTCGATCCCATCCTCAAGACCGCGCCCAAGTCCGTCATGGGTCGCATCGCCGAGTTCGGCCAGGTCTTCGCGGGCGAGATAAGAGACCGCAAGCTCTCTGAAAATGTAATCAAGGATCGATGTCGCGCGGGCGATTTGGTCGTTTCCGGTGACGTCACCGGCGGGCTCGAACCGCGTGAACACGAACGCGTCCACATATTCTTCCAGAGGCACGCCATATTGCAGGCCGAGCGAAACCGCGATCGCGAAATTGTTCATCAGCGACCGGAAGGCCGCGCCCTCTTTGTGCATGTCGATGAAGATTTCGCCGAGCGAGCCATCGTCAAATTCACCAGTGTGTAGATAAACCTTGTGGCCGCCCACGGTGGCTTTCTGAATGTAGCCTTTGCGGCGATCTGGCAGGCGTGTGCGCGACACGCCGCTTGGGGCCTCAATGATCGTCTGCGGCGCAGCGTCTTCAGCCATGAGGTCCTCAGCGAGGGCTGTGATGTGCTCCATCCGATCGGCGGTGAGGCGATTAAGCTGCGTATCCAGAGCCGGCAGCCACACTGAAATCGCGCTGTTGAGTAACGCTTCAAGATCAGCTTCTGAAAGATTGGAGCCGGACAGGATGATGGCCACGTCGCCGCTCGCCTGCAGCGCTTCTGCGAGCGCCAGATGATCCTCGATCGACAGAGACTGCAAGAGGCCCGCAGCGCCGAGCGCCGCCTGCGCCAATTTTTCAGGACGCCCGTCCAGCGCTTCTTCAGCTTCGGCAATCTCGCGTTTGGAGAAGCCAATCGACTTCAGCAAGGAACGTCCATCCGCGTCATAGGATTCAGGTGCCAAGCGCAGGTCATTGGAAATGATATCATCCCCCAGGACCCAGCGCGAAAACGCGGCGTTCAGTGGAAGGCCTTCGCCGAGCGCGCTCTTCACTTTCTCAATCGCTTGCGTGGAGAAGCCCCGCGTCCGCAATGTGTCGCCCCCAAAGTGCGGCATCAGTTCGAGGTCCGCTGCAGAATCGATCTCGGCCATCAGCGTCGGCAGCGCTTCCGGTGCGCGCCGCGCCAGCCCAATTCGAGCCATCAATGAAAGGGCCGGGCGGTCGCCTTCTTCCAGTTCAATGAAAGAGGGTACCGGTTGCAGGGCGAGCGTTGCAGGTTGGAAATTGGATAGCGCTTTGGCCGAAAGCGGCACGATGGCGAGATCGACATCGCGCTTCGACTTGCGGGCGCTTCGCGCGGTGAGCCCGAGCGTCTCGGCATGTTTCTTGGTGAACGCACTTCCTTTGCCAACCGAATGCAGCAACTTCAGCAAAGCTGTCAGACTGGCCCCGCTATCGCCATTATAGCTTTGACCGAGGCCGAGCAGAGCCGCAGATAGGCCGCATGGCACCAGAATGAGTTTGCTTCCGGCATCTGCCATCGCCGCATTGATCAAATCATTCAGGACATCGATTTCGATGCCATCCGGCGTCACAAAACGCGATACATCAAGCGCCATCGCCGGTGTCGCAGCCTCGAGCGGGGTAGATTTTTGAACAAAAGTCCCGACGCCGGTGCGACGGATTTCATTTAATTCGTTCAGGCTGAGGTCTGTGTCGATGGCGCAGGCGGGTGGGGCGCCGGTTTCGATAGCATCATTGCGAAATTCATTGGCGAGGGTTTCGAAGCCGCGATCCTGGTTCAGGGCTTCCTCGATCAGCGCCAAGGGGACGCCCCGCGCCACCGCTTCCGCCAATTCGGCATTTTTCGGTGTATCCCCCAACCCTTCCAGCAATTCTGCCATCGCGAGCTTGCTGGTGCGATTGAGGCGCTGCTGAGTCGCCGCGCTGAGCGCTTGGTCTTTGTGTAACAGATTTGTTAGCGGAGCCGCGCATAGCTCGCCAAACGGAAGGATCGCGCTGATAAGCCCTTCATCCATTGCGGTTGCGAGTAATTGTGCGTTGCGATCATTTGCAGACATGAACTGCGCCCTCCAGCCAGAGCGGGCTTGACCTAGCCCGCGACATGATGTGTTGCCTGTCCTAACTAGATTCGGCGAGACACACGCGCCATATTGCGGACAAATATCACTGTCAGGACGTTCAATATGTTCAAACTGTTTACTTGGTGGAATGGCGTCAGCCCTGGTGGTTGGTTCGATATCAAACGTCGAAGCGATTTGATTGGTACCGACGAGTACGGAAATCGCTATTTCGAAGACCGCAAAGCGTCTGTCGAAGGTCGCAAGCGCCGTTACGTGATTTATGATGGCTTGGCTGAGCCGTCGAAAGTGCCACCGGAATGGCATGGCTGGTTGCATTACACATTTGATGAACCGCCAACCGACGCACCGCTCAAGCGTCAGGCCTGGGAAACAGACCATACCCCAAACATGACCGGCACTGTGTTCGCGTACCGCCCGAAAGGAAGTCTGCGCGAGGGCGGAGAACGCCGCGAAGCCGATGCAGATTACGAGGCCTGGGATCCAAATGCGTGAATCAGTTTTTGAAACCCTGGTCGGCCTGGCCGTCCTTATCGTCGCGGGGGTGTTTCTTTGGTTCGGGATCGCGAGAGGCGGCGATGCAGCATCGTCTGGCGAGACGGTAGAGCTTGGCGCTCGGTTTAGCAGCGCGGCAACCATCGATCGAGGCACAGACGTCCGCATGGCCGGCGTGAAGATCGGCACTGTGCGTGATGTCGCGCTAGATCGCGACCGCGCTGAAGCCCTGGTCGTTATGGCGGTCGATTCGACCATTCTGCCATTAGGAGATGGGACGAGTGCGCGTGTTCAGTCTGAAGGCTTGCTCGGCGGCGCTTACATCAACCTTGAACCGGCTGAAGGGTTTGGCGAAATTCCACCTTGCGGCGCTGGCGAAGAACTGTTTGGCGACAGCGGGTGTGGCGAAATCCTATATGCGCAAGGGTCGGTTGACCTCATGACCCTGTTTGCGTCGTTCGCATCAGGCAATGGCGGCGGCGGAGATAGCGAGTGATCCGCGCAGTAACGCTTGGGCTCATAGGGTGCGCTGCAGCGGTCTTTGCCTACGCGCAAAACGCGGACGAGTCAGAACGCACAATTTCTGATCTGGAACGCGAATTGTTCGGCACGGAAGAGAGCGAACCCGGCGAAGACGAAGAAGAAATCGTCGAGTCGAGGCCGCGGACTTATCAGCCACATGAAACTGTGATGCTGCGCGCTTTGGACAAAATCACAGGGCGTTCGACCGATTTCGAAATGCTGGTCGGAGAGCCGAAAGTCTACGGCTCGCTTCGGATTGATCTTCAAGCCTGTTATCAAACGCCGCCGGAAGAACCGCCGGAAAGTGCCGCCTTCCTGAAAATTACGTCTGCAACATCCAAACAGGTGCAGACTATGGCTGAGCCGCGAGATCTCACAGAGGAAGAGATGACGATCTCTGAAGCGGATGACGCGGATGTACGGTTTTCAGGTTGGATGTTCGCGTCATCGCCGGGTTTGAGCGCACTTGAGCACCCGGTCTACGATATTTGGGTGATCACTTGCAGTGAGGTTGACCCATCCGTGCTCAACCCTCTCGAGCCGGCCGAGTAAAAATCACCATCGAGACGCAGGGCGCGCCAGAGCCGTGTGCGAAACTCATCGCGTGTGATTTCTTGTAGTCCGAATTGTTCCAGATGCGGATTATGAAATTGCGCATCAAGCAGCTCGAATCCACCTTTGATCAAGCGGGCGACCAAGTGGACGAGCGCGATTTTGGACGCGTCAGTGGCACGCGAGAACATGCTCTCACCGAAAAACGCGCCGCCCAACGCCACGCCATACAAGCCGCCAACCAGATCACCTTCCTCGGACCAACATTCAACGCTATGCGCATAGCCTTTGCGATGCAGCGCGCCATAGAGGTTCAAGATCGGGTCATTGATCCAGGTCGCAGGCCGGGTTGGATGCGGCTCGGCGCAGGCTTCAATGACACGATTGAACGCGGTGTCCACGGTGACGCGAAACGGATCCTTGCGAACCGTCTTGCGTAAACGCTTTGGCACGTGAAACTGGTCGAGCGGCAGGATCCCGCGAATATCGGGATCCATCAGGAACAGTCGCATATCTTCGCGTGAATCCGCCATCGGGAAGACCCCGCGGCGATAGCAATTCAGAAGATCTGTGGTGTCGAACCGATCAGACATGAAACCAGTCTACTTCAGACCCTCTATAAGACAACCACAACCTCAACAGCTCTGAGAACATTAGAGTTTTTCCCTGAGGTTGACCTTCACTGGTGTCATACAGGAGTCACTCATGTCGCCACAAAAATCAACTGCTGGACGGACAACATTCCCGGTCAGCACAGCACTGCTTTGGGCGTCTGCTGTCGTCCTAGGCGCATGGGGAGCATCGGGGTGGTGGATCACCCTTCAAGACCGCTCCCTACCCATGGCCATCATGGTCTCAGCAACCTTTGCAGTTGCGCCGATCATCGCAGCTATCCTCGCAACCCTGCTCCCGCGTGTGGGGCTAGTCGCAAAGCTAGTAGCATCTGTGGTCATCCTTGCGTTTGTCTCAATGGACGCTCTGGGCAATGCGAGAGCCTTCTTCGCCTTTGAAGAGGTCGCTCTATCAGCTGAGCTTCAAGATCTGAAAGCCGCGCACCAGGTCGACCTTGAGCGAGCCACGGGCCGCCTAGACGCTGCCCAAGCAGCCTTTGAGGCAGTCCCCGTACCGAGCGCAACTGGTGAGATCCGCAGAGCGTCAACCTATGAGATGATCATCACCCCTATCCTAAAGGAGCGTGAGGCAGCACAAGGGGCCTATGATACTCTTAAGGCTCAACCGTCACCTTCGGTTGAACCGTTGGCCCCTGCCATCTTAGTCTGGATCGTCTTCTCAGCGATTTCCCTCGGTGTGGTGATTAGTTTCTTCGTCCTCGCGGATGCCAAGAACCGCACCGTCGTCGTGGAAGCCACAGACAGCACCGAAGCAGAAGAACTCGCGTCCACCCTTTTGCAGATTCGCGCTGATCTTCCGCGAGGCAATAAAAACAAAGAGGAGCTTCGCCGCCAAATCAAAGGCGTGATCGAGTTCCCGGGCCAAGTTTCACACACACAAGCCGCATAACCAAAGGCCTCTCGTGGTTCATTCTACGAGGGGCCTTTTCATCAACTGCAACGGCCTGATGAGCAGGCTGAGAGATCTATAAGCTACTGTATTGTGAGGTAGCTGAAAGTCCCAAAAGTTGAAGGTCGTTCGAACGCCTGAGTAGCCCAAAAGCTACCATAGTTATGGAGAAGTGCGCATCGGCTTCGCACGGTGGAGTCTCAAAAGCCACAACGTCTGGACGCTCACGCTCTCCAAAATCAATCAACACTGAAAGAGAACCCCATGACACTACATTCACAAACCACCATCACGACTGAAGCTGAAAACGATGAAGCATGGAAAGCAGCAGCACTGGGAGCTGAGCGCTTTTACGCGGCCCACCTCATGGAGCAGTTCATTCAGCTGTACAGCGTAGTCCCTGGGAGCTGGAATGAGGAGCTGGACTGCTACGCCCTCACTGACATGCTGATCGAGAAATCTGAGCACACTCTAGAGCGCCTTAAGGACGTCGGAGAGCGCACAGGACGTATCCGTCGTGTGAAGGCTCTGTTGGAAACAATCGAAATGTTTCGAGCTGACGTCGAGATGAACCCAACGACCGAGCAAGAGTGGCAAGCTCGTGCAATGCAAATCTCTTCCGCAGCCCTCGAAGCGGGGACAGCGATCCGCCAATCGGTGATGTCATAGGGAGTATCCGTATGAGTGTTCCAACGAAAAGGCGGCACATGAAGCCCTCAGACGTGTTTAGGCGTCAGATCGAGAAGGATCGTTTCAAGAAGGATCGCTTCCTCATGGAGCGGAGAGGGGTCTGGCAGTACAATCGTCGGGTGCCTCATGGTGTTCGAGATGTCATCGAAGACGCTCCGCTGGGAGTGCGAAGATCCTCAGGGTCCACCTCACTTCTAGACGCTCGTCAGTGGCGTGATCAGGTCGAGAGAGAAGATAACCTCAAATGGCTCTCGGTCATGGAAGCGGTTGAGAAAGGAAAGCCATCTCCATACCAAGACTGGCAGCAGCTCCAAGCTGGCAATGTCGGTGGAGAGATGTCCGAGGTAGAGCGAGACATCCTTAGAGGTTTCCTCGAGGACCAAATGGATCGCCTGCTGCGCAAGGAGGGGCTTGGACATGAATTCTTCAGGCATGGCTGGGACTCGCCCGACATCGAAAGGCTGGTCAGTCAAAGCACCCAGGCTCAGGGCATCGTCACGCAGCTCGCAAGAGTGAATGGGCGGGTAGGGTGGCTGGAAGCTGCTGAGAAGAGAGTGGAAGAAGACACCGCACTGGCCAAAAGCTCAGCTGAAACCCTGCTTCAATCAGCGAAGAAGTTCGATGCGATGAAGCTGGCACTGCCTCATGAAATCACTCGACTCAACGCACGAGACTTCCTGCGTAAGTTAGCGAAGGAAGGCTTTGCTGACTCCTACATGAAGCGGCTCCAAACCAATGCGCGAATGATCCTGACTTGGACCTTTCCAGATGACCTTGAAAAACACGATGTGTTCAAGGGACATCGAATTCGGGGCGCAAAGTCAGATCGAAAATTGCCCTTCTACCCTGAAGACCTGGAGCGCTTGTTCAACACTCCAGCGCCCAATCCAGTCATCTCAGCATACATTCGTGCTGGGTTGTACATGGGGGCGCGGCCATCCGAGCTATTGGACGGCGTGTTTGACGAAGAGCAACAACTGTTCATCGTGGGCGAGGGTGAGGATGGAGCGAAAACGGATGAATCAGTCCGCAAAGTTCCAGTTCATCCTCAAGCCGCCGAATTCCTGAGGGTTGTAGGCGGTAGCGACGTGCTGCTCAGTTCAATGCAGTACAATTTCCGGATTTGGCGAAACCAGGCCGGTCTCAGCAATCGACTGACGCTTCACTCGCTCCGTCACTCTTTCGCTACTCGGTTGTCATCCTTCAAGGTCGAGAGGCATCGCATAGAGAAGCTTCAAGGTCACAAACAGTCTGGCGATATACACGCCAGGTACGCCCATGTCCGTGCACAGGACCTCCGAGAGGAAGTCGAGAAGCTGGACTGGCACTCGGTGGTCCCCAACTGGGCTGCTGACTAAAACCAAAACAAGCCGCAACGGCCCCTCTGAGAGGCTGGCGGCAACTTAAGAGAAATCCCAATGCAAACAACATCAATCCCCGTAATGGGGACGGTGGACCCTATCCGCTGTCCTGAATCCCCAGAAGACGCCCGAATCTTACAAGCGCAACTTGACGCTTCAGCGTTAGAGTTGTCCGTCGCTAAGGCCATCAAGTCCGTTAGAAAGGACCTCCAGGCGGGCCGTGTAAGCCAAAGCGACGCGTCCGTGGTCCTTCTGTCTCAGCTCGCAGAGCAACTCAAAGATTCGTTCGATGCTGAAGTCGAAGCGAAGAAGCGAGGCTCGGTCAGACGCAATGGAAAACTTAGCTTATCTGCGTGTGTCGCTCTCCCTGCAGAAGCTTATATCGCTCTAGCTCTTGCCACTGCAGTGGACGTGCTGGGTTCGGCCCGGTCGACGTCCAAGTCTGTGACAATCGCAGCGTTAGCCAATCGTATCGGTCGTGTAGTTTCGACTGAGATTATGGCGCGCGGCGTGGACGGATCTGCGAAGGCGATGCTGGCTCGATTTCATACCGACGCCAAGAAGCGGAGCAGTTCCATGCAGTCGCGGGTGGACGGCGCTCACGCCTTACTATCAACGCTGGAGCGCCAGGGTTTAGAGCGAGAGGACGAGGCACTTCTAGGGCTGCTTTTGGTTTCCAACATGATAGCGGTGGGGGTTCTGGAGAAGTACACACCCCTCGTGAAGTTCAAAGCGAGAAGGGCGCCTGCTAGCTGTGTGGCTCTTCCCGATGAGTTGGTCGAGCTATTAGAACAAGTTGCTGAGAAGCTGGGCACGCGAACAGCAGCACGCAGGCCTCGTATCACTCCACCGTTAAAGCTTACCAGAGCCGATAGTCGTTACTCGACAAACATCGGATACAAGCACCTCACGTTCTTCTCGGGGCGCAACCAGTTCTGCGTCAACTGGGACCTGATTGAGAGTGAGGCCCCGGACTTCTTCGACGCCGCCAATCACCTGCAGTCGACTGGCTTTCGAGTAAACCAAAGGGTGCTCGATGTAATGCTGGCAATCAGCAGAAGCACAGGGCGCGCTTGGGATAATCTGGGGCTCAGCATCCCACGCCCGGCGGGCGAAGATGTTCCAGCTCTTCCTGAAGACCCAACTGAAGAACAGATTGCGGACTTCAAGAAGGCCATGCGTGAAGAGTACAATGTGCAGGCCGATAAGCGGCGGCGTTTTCGTTCCATCAAATCGGTCGTGGACACCGCAGTAGAGTTTTCCTTGCAAGAGCGCTTCTTTCTGCCGACATTCCATGACTTCCGTGGTCGTATTTACTATCGCGCTGATCTAGCCCCCGACAAAGGTGATCGAGCAAAGGGCTTGCTGCTGTTTGCTGATGCTGCTCCTTTAGGATCTCATGGTGCCGAAGCGCTATCCATTCATTTATCCGCGTGTGCTAGTGATGATAAGATTAGCATGGAGGAGCGAAAGCGGTGGGCGTATGACCGTTCTAACGACATTGTAGCCATTGCTCGTGATCCTTTTCGATTCAGGGATTGGAGCACGGTGGACGAGCCTTGGCAGTTCCTCGCAGCTTGCTTCGAGTGGGCGGGATACATCGAACATGGCGAAGATTATCTCTGTGGGCTTCCGGTTAGCGTTGATGCGACCTGCAGCGGCCTTCAGCATCTCTCAGCCATCAGGCGTGATCCAGTGACCGCAAAGGCTGTCAACCTTCGGCCAGGTGACCGGGAGGATGTTTATATGGCGGTTGGACAGAAGCTACTTGAGCGACTGAAAATGGCCGCCCAGGGAGACCTGACAGGGCTCTCCGTAGACAGTCCAAAGAGGCGTGCAAGCACTTCGATTGAAAGAGCGGAAGAAGCCGGGTACAAGAAGCGTCAAGCCTATGCGACCGCAACCGGCATCTACGAGATGCTGCGGGTGGATAAGAAGCATCTGCGTAAAGTGGCTAAAAAGCCAACTATGACGTTGGTCTACGGTGTCACAACCGAAGGTATCAAAGACACGATGCTGGAGTTCGTTCGAGAGGACTTCGCTGATCACGTTGGGGGTGAAGGCCTGGGTGATGTTGTCGCTGCTCGGATGCTCGCTGAAATGATAGAGCAAGCGGCGAGGGAAGCTCTGCCGGATGCTGTCAAAACTCTGGCTTTCCTTAGAGAGTTCGCCGGATCAATGGCCTCTCAGGGGAAGCCATTCGAGTACATAACCCCCACTGGCTTCCTGATGCACCAAGAGTATCGGAAGCCGTTGAAGGAGAGTAAGCAGCTGTTGGCACAGTGTGCTGGCCTGCGCCTCCGCATTCGTTTTGCTACAGGCTATAGTTCAGACTTGGATGTGGCTCGTGCCAAGAACGGAGCAGGGGCTAACCTCGTCCACAGCCTCGACGCCTCACATCTAGCGATGACCGTGGCTGCATTCGATGCACCGATAGCTACCGTCCATGACGCCTTTCACTGTCGCCCGTGTGATCTACCAGAGCTTCAAAGGACACTCCGAGAGAAGTTCGTGGAACTGTACCAAGACAGAGACATCTTAACTGAGCTTGTTGAACAATCAGTCGTAATCCATGAAGTCTCGCGCGATAGCCTCCCGAAGCAAACACCGATGGGAGAATGGGACGTTACCGAGTGCCTGAAAGCGGACTACTGCTTCAGCTAGAATTTCGTGCTCGTACTAATGAATCTACCAAACTTCGTGGCTGGCCCCTAACCGGGCCGGTCACATTCTCTTCTCTCTTGTGAGACTCCGGACACCATAACGAGTGGTGATCGAAGTCCCGCATGGGAACTCTCTTACGAACCTTACGCACTCCCAGGCCCTCGTGGCTTGGGAGCTTTTTAGTGCCCATGCACCTAGTTTCGCCCCCGAGTAATCGCGGGTGATCCCCCGGCGGTCCGTACAACCGCACCCCTCGCTCTTCCATTGCCCCTGTCAGCCGCAAGGCGGCCAACAGGCGGTGGACTGCGAGCCCCCCAAACAACAACCAATGGAAAGCATTATGACACCTCCTAATGATGGTGCCCGTTTGCGACGCTTAGCTGAGGCTATGGCTGGCGCGAATGATGACACCAACGAAGGTCTCACCTCCGATATCCTGAGGGATACCAACGACGAGGACCAGAGAGACCCGCTACCCCTCATTCGATTCAACAACCCCTTAAACACGGACGCATCTGCACAACGCATCAACGAGCGATTGGAAGCTGGCTACAACAGCCCATACCTCCCGTTGATCGAAAGCCCGTTGCTGGATGCCACGATGGCGAACCTGCAGGTAGGCTCCACGACTGCGGAGATCAACGAATCTCGTATCCGTAGCGGCCAAACACCGTTCGATATCCTCTTCGATGATCAAAGTTACGCACCCACCGCCGATGAACTGAGGCAGGCAGCTGACGAACATGGGCTAAGCAATGCGTGGTTCGACCGACTAGCCGAGGCTAAGTCGCCGGAAGACCTCCAAGCAATCGCCCGAGCTGGCCAAGAGCGCACCCAGCGCGCACAGCGTGTCCACGACACCCAAGGCATTCCCGCAGAGATCATCAAGTTCTCCGGTGCAATGCTCGACCCGACCTTCCTCGCTGCTGGCTTCGGGACGGGCAGCCTTCTAAAGGTCGCCTCAAGCGGCACCAAACTGGGCACAGCTCTCCGCTCAGGTTCAGCCGCTGTTCTAGCTGATGCACCGCTGGAAGGCTTTAGGGCTCTCGATGATCCTGAAGTCACCCCGGTGCAAGCTGGCGTAGCCGTGATGGCATCGGGCATCTTTAGCGCAGCCCTCGGTGGCGCACTTGGACGCTCCATGAGCCCTGATGACCTTAAGCGCCTTGAAGACGATCTTACGGCCCTCACTCAGACTGACTACGGTTCGAGTGTTGGTGCTCGGCAATTGAACCCAATCTTCCGTGAACTTGATGACGGAACGGCGGAAGTAATAGACGCCCCCAACCAACAACACATGCGATGGTCATCACCGTCCACGTGGTTCGCTTCTGTGGTGCCCGCACAGAAGATGCAGCAGTCCAAGAGCCCCACGGTTCGTAAGCTCGCTTCCGTGCTGTCATGGAACCCCCAGATAGCTGGTAATCAATCCACGACTGCCTTTGAGGTATCTCGCAGGATCACCGAAGGTTCAGGCGTGTTCGCTCGCCGTTACAAGCAGGCCGAGAAAGCTTTCCACGAAAGACAAACAGGCTTCACTGGCGGCACCAACACCGCACAACGTCAACAGTTCTCGCGAGCTGTGTGGCGTCACATGAACGGTGTGGAACGGTCCACCGACCCGAACGTCATTTCTGCTGCCGAGTCCCTATCAGACATGCAAATGGACGCGCTGGCCTATGCTCAATCGCGAGCCTACTCAGGCGGAGATCTGGAACAAGCACGAACGATCACTGCTCGTGGCGACGTACCAGACTATGACGGGTTTGATGCTGTGCGCAGCCTCAGACACGATCCAGACTACCTGCCTCGCAGGTTCTCTGTGGATGGCATCCAGAACCTTCGTTCCAAAGCAGCTGACGATGACATCGTTGATATGCTCGCTGGTTCCATGACCAGAGCCAACCCCGAACGCTTCGGAGATGATTTCGCCAAAGCTCGCACGGTCGCTGGTCACTACTGGAACACTGTATTGGACGTCTTTATCAGACAAGATGAAGGTCCCCGGTTCGCCAAGAAGACCTTTCAGGACCGCCAAGCTGCCCTGCAAGAAGTTCGAAGCATCCTCTCGGCCCAGGGTAAGAACCCTGACGACATCGCGGAGGAAGCCATGGAACTCCTATTGGAGGAGCTAGCGCCCCTGCAACGGGCTGTGTCAGAGACCGACCGCGCCAAGCCTCGAATGAAGCTTGACCTCTCCGCCGAGTTCTCCCGTGGTATCGATGAGATCTTCGAACAAGACGCCATTGACCTGGCTATGGGCTACCGTCGTGAGATGGCAGGCCTAGCAGCCTTCAACCGCGCTGGTTTCAACAGTGTTACTGAGTTCGATAAGGCGCTCTCGCGAGCCGCCAAAGAACTAGACAGAGATAAGTCAGTTCGAAGCTCTGCGGAGGTCCTAGACGAACTCCGCTACTGGCGTGACACCGTCCTGGGTAAACCCTCCGACGAACTCGCTAAGAACCCTCGCACCGCGTGGATGGCTCAGCAGCTACGTCGAACGAACTTCGCAGCTTACATGTCCAATGTGGCCTTTGCAGCCGTGTCAGAGCTTACAGCCCATGCTTGGCGCGTAGGCCCGTTCAACCTCATGGCCCGCCATAAGGAACTCAACGGTTACCTTAAGAGAGCCCGCAAGGGTGAGCAATCGCTGGCTGACGACATCTACGACACTGCAGACGCGGTGATGGGCCACGGCACGGGCATGCTCAGAGCCGAGTTGGCACAACGGACCGAGCGGTACGACTTCGACTTCCCTGACGTGGATAACCCCTTCCGTGACGGCGCAAGGGGTGTTGCTGAACGCATCGACACCTACACGCGCAAGTCCTCCAACTTGGTCTCGCGAATGTCGGGCATGGCACCCCTCCAGCAGTTCATGCGGATGACCCATGTCACTGCTGAAGCCCAGCACCTGGTGAAGAAAGCCAAAGCTGGCCAAATGCCTTACTCAAGGCGCCGCATGGAAACCATGGGCATCTCAGGGGGCATGTGGGAGCGGATCTCAGATCAACTCAACCGATCCACCACGGTCATCTCCCCGGACAGTGGACGTGAACTTCCGCTGATCAGGCACCAAGACTGGGCTGATAGAGAAGCCGCAGAAGCGTTTGTGAACCTATTGGACAGAAACGCACGTCGAATGATCCTTGAAGGTGACCTTGGGCATGCCCCACGGTTCATCCGCGAGAAGCCGCTATTGTCCCTGATGTTCCAGTTCATGTCTTTCCCAATCAACGCGTGGACAAAGCACTCAGGTTACCTCGGCAACGTCCGTGATGGCCGCGCATTCGCTGAAGCGTTGGTCATGGCGTTTGGTGGAATGGTCGGCGTTCAAGCCCGCACGTTCCTTCAGGGCTCCACAATCGAAGACCCTGATCGACGAGCGAGGTTCTTTGAAGAGCGCCTCAACGCCAATGAGCTGGCCAAGAGTGCCCTGTATTACTCAGCGCACGCCTCGTTGCTTCCGAACATCTATGACACCGCTCTGCGCTATGGCGTAGGTCAGTTCACAGACGTCCCTGAGGAGGCTTATTTCAGCTTCACGCGGAACTCAGGCCTTGCTTCGAACTTCCTCACCGGCAACCCCACGGTCGCCACGCTGGACAAGCTGATCAGCACCCCGTCGAAGTTCCGCAAAGGCGAGACCTTCTCAAAGCAAGACGTCCAGAGCCTGATGAAACTGGCTCCCTTCGGCAACTCCGTAGCCACGCTCGCAGTAAGCGAATGGCTTCTGTCGGCGTTACCCGAAGAAGACGTCAACTAACCCAAATCAATCGAAAGGCCTACAAATGGCAGAACCAACAACCCCCGCCGAATTAGTCCGTGATCCGCATTGGGTGGATGCTCGAACTGGCGGTGCACCTGATGATGATACCCAATGGGTTCTCGATGAGAACGCGGATGGGGTCACTGAACCTCAGGCATGGCCGATTCCAGATCCCGAGCCTCAAGTCTAATGGGCAGTCTCACCCCTGAGGAGCTTGCGCGTTGCCGCGAGCTTGGCATCGGTGTGCCAGAGAACCACGAAGGTCCGCAGATTTCTGTGCACCGTTCTGCGGCTCCAGATGAGATCATTGCGACGCCTTCAATGGCGCGTGTCGCCCAAACCTTCGGCACAGTCCAGCAACACGACAGTCGCGACATGCTGACCATCGAATACCCTGACGGTGAAGATGGAATCACCATCGGCAACCATCCTGGCGACCGCTTCGTCCACGACTAACCATCCCAACAAGTTCGGCACTGTGAGGCTTCACCTCGTTCCTTTCCTAGGGAAACCTTCCTAACCTTACAGTGCCGCGCCCCGCACCTCCATCGCGTCTTGCGTTTTCCGCGCGATGTTGAGGCTACCTCTCCCGATCACAGACACCTTCCTACTGGCCTAGAAGGCTCTCGTGATCGGGAGCTCAAAACCAAAGGAAAACGACATCCCCCTAAACACCAAAGGAAAACGACTATGATCAACACAATCGAAACCAAAGAGCCCCAGCGTGCACTCTATGCTGGCGGAGAATTCAACGCTGAGCACGTTTATAAAGATCGCCCTGTGCGTGATCGTCCTGGTAGCGAACTCACAGACCCAGAAGCGCCAATCGTACTCACTCGGGAAGGCTACAAGAGCGTCCTAGTTAAACGACTTGGCAAAGACGTTTACCTGCGTATCTCACCAAGTGGCTACCGCTTGATTTCCAAGTCACCTCGCTCTGGTAAATTCGTCATGCAAGGCAGCAGCCGCACAGGATGGCTCCACGGCCAGCACTCAGTCGGCGCAATGGTTTCTATGATCCAAAGCAATCCCGACCTCAAAGCGGTCCTGCCTAAAGGCACCGCTGAGGCTCTCTCAAAGCTCATTACCGTCCTACCCAGCTCTGTTACCGCTCACCATGCTGTCAGCGACTTCCAGTACAAAGCCAATTGGCTCGAAGATGACGTTAAACAGGCGCTCTTGAATACGAGAGGTTGGTAGCCATGCGTTCAAACAGAACTGGCCACGACCTAATGGCACTAGCTTCAGCTCTGGCCCCCGAGTCTTCTTTGAAGGTTCGGGGTGCTCAACTGGAGAAGGACCGAATGGACCGAGTTAAAGCACAGGCTGACTACGAGAACGATCTGATGAACGATGAGCAGCGCTGGACATATCTTAGCGGGCGCGGACTAGACCCCACCAAGCCCTACGCTGAAGACCTAATCAACTACCAACGTCGCTCAGAGCGTTCACGGCTGCCGGGGTACGACTAATGCGGAGCAATCCAAAGGAACATTACCGCCTCATGGCGCAGCTTCAGGAGCACGCCGATGCCACTCGCTCTGCGTACGAACAACGCCTTGAAGAACAAGGCCGTGAGTGCCTCTCATGCGGCATCCGTAAGCTCCCTGAGGCCTTCGGCACCACCAACCAAGGTAAGCCACAGAAGACCTGCAAGCCATGCTTACAGGACCGTAGAGACGCCACCAGAGCCGCCCGTGAAGGCTTTGAGAGGGTGGAGGCTATGCGGGAGCACTACGCTGCCAAGAAGGTCGCTAGGCAACGCGCTAAGGCGGCCAAACGGTTTAACTATAAACCGACCAAGGACTATAAACCAACGCCACAAACCCAAGCTCGCCAAGCCAATGCACAGGTGATGGGAGCCATGCAAGCCACGCTCGCCGAGTTCCTCAAGCCCTATGGCTTGATGCTGAAGCTCTGTGAAGACGCCGCCATTGGCGAGAAACTATCGACCAAGAACAGTTTTGGACGGCACCTGCGGCACCAGTGGTTCACGCATGATGACATTGAACCCTATATGTTGGATGTTCGAACTCGAAAGCGATGGGTCGGCATGTGGCCGTTTGTGTGTGGCAGGCACTACAAGCCGTTCAAACCAATACGGAAAGGCGAGTATTGGCCGCGCTCTTGATCTCCCTACCCGTGTGCTCTAAGCGGCCTACTGCTGTGTCGCTAGGCGTACCCCAAGACCCAGAGCGAGCTTTGGCCTCACTGGCTGAAGGCGGCAGATCTCGTTTCTTTGAGGGGGGCGTACGGTCTGCCCGCAGCAACGCCTCCGAGACTTGCTCAGCAATCGCGCGCCTCCCGAAACAATACAGCACTGGCATTCCACGATGTTTCAGCGTAGGCTTGCGCAGCTGCAGTGCGTGATCCTTTGATCATGCATATTCCTTCCCGATTTTATTAGGAATAGACGGGTTCTCCAAATCAATTCTGTCCTGCAGCAACTACACGAACACAGACTTATCTAGAGAACGCGAGCAGGAGCGCTTGGATTTCTACAGAAAAATCTGAGGTCCTCTCTTGAAATGAGCGGACGCAAAGACTCTCAAAGAGTAAGCTATCGACGGAACCTCCACTCTCCAAGGCTCATACGGCCCCGTACAGAGTCTTCAGCGTAATCCGAACCCACCCCCACACCAAACTAGCCTAACGGACTCACAGAGCGCCTGTGAGGCTCTCAGGGCTGTTCTATGACCACGCGAGGAAACACCCCATGAAGCTTCAAGACCACCCCTCCCTAAGAGGCCTAGCGAAGACCTGTAGAACCTGCGGCGTCACCAAGGCCCTTTCAGAGTTCCAGGAGACACCTGGGCTCACCACAGACGGCTACAGGCATAGCTGCAGGGATTGTCGCAATGAACAACGTAGGGCCCGAATGAAGGCCAAGAGGGCGAGCGGTAGAGAGCCCTTAGCTTCGACTACCCCGCGCCCGAATAATCTCGAACAGACAGCCTTGAGCTGCAACAAACACTGAGGTTGATGAACAATGGAAAGTAACCGCACTTACAAATCATCTGAGGCTGCGAGAGTAGCTGCCACGCAGTACTACATAGACAAGCGTGGAGACGCTTACAGAAGCCACGAGGAGCGCCGTAGAGCCCGCAGAGAGCTCCAGACGCGAAAGGCAAGCGACAAGCTCGCAAGAGACGTCCAGGGAGCCCTTGAGCTTGCCTATGGTGTTCGAGTGTGTTCGTCGTGTGAGACACACCTTCCACTCAACTCTGAGCACTACACGCCCTCCAAGACATCGCGGCACGGCATGAACACCAAATGCAAAGCCTGCGTCGCTGGGTATGATTCATGGGAAGCCCGTCGGGCCTCTCAGGAAACCCGTAGGCAGGCAAAGAAAGACCGCGAGGCGTCCAAACAGGAGCGCGAGAGAGTGCGTCTTGTGAAGGGTTCTAACGCGTGGAAAGAGGCGCGCAGATGCAAGCACAAAGCTCTTGAGATGCTCCCGCTATACACTGCTCTATCTCACGCATGCTGGAACGCGCTGGCAAACAACGGCAGTCTGGAAGCTCTTGCAAACGAGTTGGTTGAGATCGCCCACGCGCACAACCGTATAGAGTTCCTAGAGATGAACTCGGAGCCTTTCAGGATGGTCCGTGAGAAGCGTTACGAGCACTTAGACGTATACGAAATGGCTCGCACATGGGAGGCCCTCGAGGATCGCTGGAACTCGAAAGCTGTCAAGGCCGTGGAAACCATGGAAGAGCTCTTGGCCGCTTAAGGTTGCCTGGAGGGGGGCTCCAATTTTTACAGAATTTTGTGAGCCCCTCTTTTGTAACTAGTGCGCGCGCAGTTCCCCCGTATACCCCCTAATGTTTCTTGAGACAGCTTAAGGGGCCTGAGGGCCATCCACCAGGGCGAATGTAGTACGCGTGTGTGACGCCGCGAGCCGCAACGATGGCTGAAACACCAGCAAACACGGGGGATGCTAAGGGTCTGCTATAGACTGAGAGAGTAAGTACTAGTGACTATGCCGTGCTGGTTTCGTTTGTGCTTGTCTGTCTAATCTGCTGTTTTTTTGTGTTCGAAGTTTGATGTGCCCCTAGAACGGTAGACGCCTTGCAAGGTAAAACTGGAAGCAAGGAGTTATGGTCCATGTCAGGACGGATTAGATATACAGAAGAGTTCAAGCGCGAGGCTGTGGCGCAGGTCACGGA
>Ga0256829_1000751_pt1 | contig 29733 bp, 24 predicted proteins | sample 131447metaG_FD_185979 | JGI IMG/M metagenome (GOLD analysis project Ga0256829, IMG submission 185979) | Hydrothermal vent microbial communities from Lau Basin, Pacific Ocean - 131-447 | ecosystem: Environmental > Aquatic > Marine > Hydrothermal vents | place: Pacific Ocean: Lau Basin | collected... | reverse complement strand
CTTTTGCCTCTTTGGTACTAGCCAATAACTCACTAAATAGTTTATCATCCATAATTTAATCCTCCATAAAAGTTTTTCTAAGCATCTCTATCTGCTTAGGTGTCAAATCTTCTGTTTTGCTTTTCTCGTAAACAAAAATCATAAGCATCAAGCTCTCTTCTTCGTGATAGTAATAGATATTACGAATACCACCACTTTTACCACGACCTTTAACTTTCCATCTTATTTTTCTTAGTCCACCAGAACCTTTGATGACATCTCCCTTTTTGGGATTGGCTACTAAAAAGTTTTGAAACTCTTTGTATTCATCATCGGTTAAAATTCTCGTAATCTCTTTTGTAAAGATTGATGTCTCTGCAATTTCCATGAGTCTATTATAGTTAAAAACTTCTTATAAGTCAATGGCGTAGTATTTGAAATATTTTACTTTCCAAAACAACCCACAACCTGCCCCAAAGCAATCCCACCATCATTAGGAGGTATCATATTACCAACAACAGCATTTGGAAATCTCTCAAACAAAAGCTCTAAAAGTACCCTATTTTGAAATACCCCACCACTTAGCACCAAAGGTAAATCGTAAGGCTCATAGACAGCTTCAACAATCGCCACTAAAGTATGAAAAAACTTGCTAATGGCTATTTGTGGGCTACTCTCTTTGGCTATCTCTTTTATCATAGGTAAAATATCTACTACCCCATTCTCATAACCAAAAGGGTAAACACCCTCCACAGCGTCACTGTACAACTCCTCTAACCTCATACCACTCTCACCTTCAAAACTCATAACTTGACAAACCCCTGTAAGAGAAGCTACAGCATCAAAGAGCCGTCCAACCGAAGAGCTTAGAGGGGCATTGAGTCCTTTTTGCCACATAATGCATTGAGTCTTTAGCTCTTGTTGAGTAAATACTTTTGTTGTTGGTGTATTTAACTCAAACACCTCATCACCATAACACTCAAAAAGCAGACTCAACGCTACACGCTTTGGCTCTTTTATAGCTTTTGCTCCTCCTAAAAGTTTGAAGTAGTTTAAGTGTGCTACTCTCTCATACCCCTCATAGTCACAAACCATAAACTCCCCACCCCAAAGGTTACCATCGTCTCCATAGCCTGTTCCATCAAATGCTACACCAAAGACTTTACCTTTTATCTGCTTCTCTACCATTACTCCTAAAATATGAGCGTAATGGTGTTGAACCTCCCGTAGGGTACTATTGCCATAGCACCGTTTAGCAAATTTGGTCGATTCATAATTTGGGTGTTTATCATGTGCAACAACTTCTGGCTCAAACCCATAAATCCTTTTCAAGCTCTCTATATTTTTCTCATAATACTCAACAGAACCAATGCTATCTAAATCACCAATATGAGGCGACAAAATAGCTTGATTGTCAAACCCTATAGCAACTGTACTCTTTTGGTTCGCCCCCATTGCCAAGACCTTTTTGTCAAGTTTAAATGGCAACTCTACCTTAACAGGAGCATAACCCCTAGCACGTCTTAACATAATGGTTTGACCCTTTACTACCATTACCACCGAGTCATCACACCCATTTACTATCTCTCTATTATTGTCAAGTAGATAATCATAAACATTACTTAATTTCTCAATACTCTCTCTATTGGTTGCTAGTGGTTCATCAGTTATATTTGCCGAAGTAGCTACTAAAGGTCGATTTAGTTTTCTTAAAAGAACTAAATGCAAAGGTGTATAAGGTAGAAATAGCCCAATACGAGAAATATTTGGAGCAATCGCTTCATCTCTTTTTTTTGACTTTAACAAAACAATAGGTCTCTCAATCGAACTTAACAGAGCTTCCTCTTTTTCGCCAATATAGGCTAACTTATTAGCCATTTTCATATCTTTAACCATTACAGCAAATGGTTTAGTAGGTCTCTGCTTTCTCTCTCGCAATTTTAAAATAGCCTCTTCGTTAGTAGCATCACAAACTAAATGATAGCCACCCACACCTTTTATCGCTAAAATATTTCCTTGTTTTATAAGCTCAACAGCTTTATCAACCAAATTTAATGCAGGAGTATCAAGTCCTACAAATTCCAAACTCGCCCCACAATCCCAACACCCAATAGGTTGAGCATGATAGCGTCTATCCATTGGATTAGTATACTCCTCTTCACACGCTCTACACATTTTAAAAAATTTCATAGAAGTATTTACCCTATCATAAGGCAAATCATAAATGATGGAGTAACGTACTCCACAATGAGTACAGGTAATAAACGGATAACCATAACGGCGATTGGAGGGGTCAAATAGTTCTTTTTCACAAGCTTTGCAAATGGCTATGTCAGGAGGAATATTAACTGTAATATCTCCAATTTCTTGTGTTTGGACAATTTTAAAATCATCAAAATATTGTGTCTGTATTTGTATACTATGCAGATTATCTATATTTGCAAGTGTAGGTACTTCATCCCCTATAGCTTGTAAAAATTCATGGAGTAGCATTTTACTTATAGACACAATAATTTCTACGCCTTGTGTATCATTAGAGACAGTACCTGTAAGATTAAATCGCTGGGCAAGTTCATAAATAAAAGGACGAAATCCAACACCCTGTACTGTACCTGTAATGTTTACCTTATAAGTACAAAGCTCCATATACCGCATTCTCCTTGCCTATAGGGAAATTTTTATTCATCAGAGGATTTTTCTGTCCCAGTGTTCTTTGTATTCTACCATAGAGAGACTGATTGGCAAAAGTTTCACCTGTAAGCACAACGATATTACTGCCTACTTTGTCACACAGTTGTGGCACTATCTCACCGATATAGTCTCCAAAAGACTCATAGATACTATAGCACATGAAGTTATTTTCAACATCTCCCAACTGGTAGGACATAATGCTTGTTAAAAAGGCATAATTATCAAAACGATTGTCTTTAACTCTGGTGTCTATCTGTAGTCCGCCTTTGCCTAAAAAACTAAGTGCTTCAGCAGAGATACCCTCAAAGCTTTCATCTTTAAGCCCAAGCGTAATAGCAGTCACCTCAAAGATATCCATATCACCTTTTAGGTTATTTAGACGCTCCCAGACTTCAGGGTAGGCTTTTTGATAATTCTCTACCAATCTGTCTGAACCTTCTCTAAGTGTAGCTATTTTCTCCCACAGGTTATCAGACTCAAAAGGTATAGGTGGTACAGCATCAATCACATTTTTCCCATTATAATATAAAAAATGTAGACTCCCATCAAAATGAACCCCAATGGATTTTTGCCCCACTTTATGATGTTCGGCAAGCACTGACATCATTGAGGCTTTGTACTGTTCAAAACGATGTTCGTTTGAGTGTCCACCATCAAAATCTTCGCCTTCTAACACATAGAGTTCTTGTGTATCTACACTATCAAACAGTTCCAATGAGTCAACGATACTTTTATCTTCCACTTTCACACAAGCCAAGTCATGTGCAACCGTGACCCTGTCTTTATTGCTCTGCACCTCTGCTGGATAAAGGATCCGCTCACCAGAGACAAAAAGTTTCGTATCTTGATTAATGAACACTTTGGTATCTTTTTGTGTATTGATAGGCATATCAAAATCCACCAAGAAATCAGCCTCTTCACTCGCATCACATTCTATATAGGAGATATAATCAAGTCCTGCTGTGACTACTTCTTTAGCCAATAGCATCGTCAAGCCATCATCAGGATACTTGACTAATACCGATGAACCATACAGTGCTTTTAATTCATCACTTTTTGTTGCCACTCTAAGAAGGGGACGTTCAATACTAAGTAACGCATTAAACTCTTGCTCAACCATCATAAGATGGGTATTAAATCCTTCTGCTCTTGCCATAAGCAGTGTAGAGAGTCCCGTATGACTGATACTACTATTGTTGGGATTGAAAAATTTTCTATACCCATGCATAGTTTTCATGAGTAGTGTTTTTCCTGAAGCAATGGCACGTCCTGCTACTTCAAAAAGTTTGCGGTAGTCACCTTTGTTCAGTGCCATATGTTCAGTCTCTTTGTCCAACATTCGTAACCCAATACCGCACTCAATACAAGATATAAGAGGATAGTCACGACGTAAAGCATTTGAAGTCAATTCTTCCTTGCATGCTTCACACGGAACAAGAAACTTCATCGTAGTATGAAGGCGTTCATAGGAGTATTTTATAAGAAACTGATGTTGAGAACCACAGTGATTACACGAGGTAAATGGATAATAATAACGCCTTGAACTCACATCAAACATCTCTTTTTGGCAAGTAGGGCATGGTGCGATATTGACAGGTAAATTACTTTTATTTACAGGCATAAGCACAGGCTTATTATCTGAAAAATAGTGTTTACCTTTTCCTAAAAAGAGTGAAGCAGGAAGTATCTCTTCAAGTCCCAATAAAAACGTTTCTAGTTTTTCATCTTCTTTATTGAATGTCATAATAATTTTATCTATGGATTGAAGCACATCAACTTCTATCTGTTTTTGTTCCCCATACGCTCGTATAAGATTGGCGATATAATTTTTAGGTGAAGAGAATGCTATCTCTAAGATAAAATACATATTTTTCCTTGTTAATCGTGTCTATTACACAACTAGAATTAATAGATCAATCTATGCAAATCAAGGAGGTATGCATTAATGTGAAGCTATAAAAAGAGTGATACTATCATTCTAGCTGTGGACTAAACAATATTTTTATTCAATAATGTCATATCATGAAAATCAGATATCTTTGGGTTTGCATATGCATGAATAATCTCTGCAAAACTCACTTCATCTGATACTTTTCGTTTCAAGATAATCCCAGAATTTTCCAATTCAGATAATGTACTTGCTACCAGTTTTGGCATATGAACCAACGTTTCAGGTGTCATTGCATTTTTAACTTCAATAATGTCATGAGGTACCATAGTAATAAGTTGCACTTCACCCATATCTTCATGAAAAGAACATATCTCTATCATCATAGTAATCTCAACTTCATTAGCAGTTTTACGTGTGGCAGACTCATTTGACATAACTTGCTCAGCATTTTCAGATACTATCGTACCTACAGGTCTTTCTTTGGAGCCTGTACCAACTACGATGATCTTGTCATACTCCTGATAGTATGTCATTAAAGTAAATCCTAAAGTTCCCCCCTCTACAATCGTCAGATTGGGATGTGCTTCATAATTCTCTTCAATATACTTTACCAGGTATGCACCTAGCCCCTCATCGTGAAACATAATGTTTCCTATGCCGATGAGGGCTATTTTTTTAACTGCCAAGCTTAATCCTCTTTAACAAATTTGCTACCACCTACAACAATGGCAATATCACCCTCTTTCCAAAAGATGGTTCTCCATACTTGATAATAGATGTGAAATACAACCCATGTTATGATGAGCCACATCGTGATATGATGTGAAATACGTACATCCATAATCGTAGGTGTTGGACCACCCCCTACCATCATTGCAGATATTGGAATAGTCCAATCAGTTAGCAAATGGAGCATTGACGGCCACCACTTTCCAATACTGCTAAGTCCTGATTCTAACCCATGCACATACATTTGAAGACCTGTAAACAACATCCACGCAAGCAAGAGATGAAAAATTGTAAAATAGACAGTATTAAAACTATCACTATGTGTTGAATCAAAGTTTTTTGTACGATTAAGTGTCAATAAATTAACAACAACTGCACCAAACTCTTTAATGTTTTTTGATGTAGGCAATACCTTTTTATATGGCTTTTCAAAACGTGAAAAGAAAAAAAGATACGCCACGAGAACAGATGTAACATCAAAGATAATCGCCACAATAAAATGTCCCCATCTATTCCATGCCATCACATACTTATCTACAGCCCCATCTGCCATGAATGTCTGATAGTATGGTGCAGCAATATAAAATCCTGTAGCTACTGCTACTATCATAGAGACTACATTTACCCAATGTATAATTCTCATAGCAGGAGTCATACGTCTTACTTGTTTGTATCCTGATTTAGACATAATATCCTCCTTAAAATGCACAGGTAGGGTCGACTTTATATGTAGCCAACTCTTTACCTTTTGAATCCACCACATGCACTGCACAGGCAATACAAGGGTCAAAGCTATGTATGGTTCGTATAATTTCCAATGGCTCTTCAGGATTGGCAACTTTTGTACCAATCAAAGAGCCTTCATAAGCACCTATTTCACCATTTGGTCCTCTAGGTCCTGCATTCCATGTAGAAGGTACAACAGCCTGATAGTTTTCTACTTTTCCATCTTTTATTTTGACCCAGTGTCCCAATGCTCCACGTGGTGCTTCAGCAAGTGCTCTACCTTTTGTATCGGCAGAGACAGAGTCAAAGTCAAACTCTGTCCACGTGCTAAGGTCACCAGAGGCTGCATTTTTAGCTAGTTCGTCTACCCATTCTATCATCGCATCACCAATCATCTCTGTTTCAATGGCACGTGCAGCTGTTCTTCCTACAGTAGAAAAGAGTACAGTTAAAGGAAGTCCTGAACGTTTAAGGAAATTACCCGCATATTTTTTAGTACGTGCATCACCACCTACATACCCTACAACAACACGAGCTAAAGGTCCTACTTCTACTTTTTGCCCATCATACAATGGAGATTTAATCCAAGAGTATTTATCTTGCGTTTTCAAATATGCATAACCATCATCTTTTTTCTCTAAACCTGTATATTTAGGAATAGTTGTTCCTACATAAGGATGTTCTGGAGCCCCTGTACCTTCATACCATGAGTGTGTAACATCTTCTGTAATTTTTGACTCATCAAGTTCCACAATCTTACTAATGTCTCCACCAAGAACAAGTCCTCTTTTGAAAAACAGTTCCGAATTATAAAATCCTGTATCATCTAGTCTAAAATCACCATAACTCATATAAGATAAAATTCCTCCTCCTGCACCACCGACACCTTTACCGAGTGTACCCTTATGCTTAGTGGCGTGGAAAGATTGACTAGCATCAGTTGCTTCTTTTGCATACGCAGTTCCTGCCATGTATACATCAGGAATATATGCACCTTTTACAAACTCCAATGAGTCTTTTAATATCTGTTTATAAAGTGCTATACGAGAAGGATTTTGTATATCTTGCACACATGTTACACCGCCTACAACAATACTTTGAGGGTGTGGACTTTTACCACCAAATATAGCATGCATTTTAGACATATCTCTTTGGATATCCAGTGCTTTAAGATAGTGTGCCACCCCAATAAGGTTTTGTTCTGGTGTAAGTTTATAGGCATTGTTTCCCCAGTATCCGTTACCAAAGATACCCAAACGTCCCTCTTTTACAAATTTAATGATACGATCTTGAATCGCTTTAAAATCTGCTGCACCAGAGATGCTTGGTTTGTGTCCTGCAACATCTGCCCATTTTTGTGCTTCTTTAGCAGTTGCGATAGGGTCTGCTTTCGTTGCGGCTACAACATCGACAAAGTCAAGTGCATGTAGATGATAAAAGTGTACCAAATGGTCGTGCAAATATAATGCACCTTGAATAAGGTTACGTACAATACGTGCATTTTTAGGAATGGTGATTTTAAATGCATCTTCAACTGCTTCTATACTTCTTTGATAGTGCGTTCCCGTACATACACCACAAATACGCATTGCCATTAAACCACAGTCTCTAGGGTCTCTACCTTTTAAGATAGTCTCTATACCTCTAAACATCGTTGAAGAACTCCATGCATCTGTAATCACATTGTCAGAGTTAATTACCGCTTCAATTCTAAGGTGTCCTTCAATTCTTGTAATAGGGTCTACAATAATATGTTTATTTCCATTGGCATCTGTTTTATGGAAACCTTTTTCTTTTGCTGTTTCTGCTTCGCCAGTAGCTACTTGTGCTTCGGCTTGTTCATTTAATTTTGGCATTATGCTTCTCCTGCTTCTTCTTTCTTACCTGCTACTGCACTTGCTGCTGCATGGATACCAATTCCGATACCCGCAGCGGTTAACAATCCTAAGCCAAACTCATCAACGGTTTTTTCAACCCCACCTGTAGGTGCTTTAATGTTGGCATTTGCCATTGGTCTCTCATAGGCATACTTATCCCAGAAATCTGGTTCAGAACACCCAATACACCCACGACCAACACCAATAGGCCAGTTCACACCTTCGTTATAACGAATGATAGAACAGTTGTTGAATGTCATAGGACCTTTACATCCCATTTTGTAGAGACAGAAGTTATTTTTTGCACCTTCATCACCCCACTCTTCTACATATTCACCCGCATCAAAGTGTGCTCGTCTCTCACAGTTATCATGAATACGGTATCCAAAGGCAAACTTAGGACGCAAAAGAGAGTCAAGTTCAGGGATAGTTCCCGTGAGTACAAAATGTAAAATCACTCCTACCATATTGGAAGGGTTCGCTGGACATGCTGGTATGTTTATAATTGGTTTACCTTTAACTACGTCCATAACCCCAACAGCATCTGTTGGGTTTGGAGCAGCTGCAGGGATACCACCATACGTAGCACATGAACCAACTGCCACAACTGCTGCTGCTCCTTCTTGTACACGTTGTAAGTGATCTATAAAAGTTTCACCTTTTGCACCTATGGTTCCATACTGTCCATTCATACCTAGTGGAATTGCACCCTCAACAAAGAGAAGATATTTTCCTTTAAAGTGTTCCATCGCTTCTTCCATTTGCTTCTCTGCTTGATGCCCTGAAGCTGCTTGAAGTGTTTCGTGAAATTCTAAAGAGATAATGTCTAATACAATTTCATCAATTTTAGGTCCATCTGAACGCAAAAGAGCTTCAGAATTACCTGCACAGTCACTTAGCTCCATCCAAATAACTGGAACCCTGTTCATGAGTGTTGCAGCCTCAGCCACAAGAGGTGTAAATGAAGCAGGAAGCATCAGCATCGCAGTTGTTGCAGAGGACCACTTAAGAAAATCCCTTCTCTCAAGTCCTTCTTCTGTTACTGTCTCCATAAAATCTCTTCTATTGCCAAGAGGTTTTAATTTTTTTAAATCCTCAATTCTCTTTTGACATTTTATATATAATTCATCGTAGTAGCCATCACCTTTGTTGGTGTCTACCTGTGCACTTTGAGCCGTAAAGAGTTTTTTTACGGATTCTTCTTTATCTATACTCATTCTACTCTCCTCTTTTAGTGTAATTGAATAGTCATTCACTATGATAAGAAAAATAAGCTTAAATAAAAATGAATAACCATTCAATTTTTATAAAAAATGTATTTAATTTGATAAGGTATCATAATAAATAAATATATTGATAAATAGTTTAACTAAATCTTATTTATATCCTCTACGCTAAGTAAACGATATTCTACCTCGTAGCCTTTATACTTTTTAAGCAAGTTAACAGATTTTTTCACCAATGCATTGTAGTTTAGTCGTTTAGGTGAGAGTTTGACTTCACAAAGTAAAAGTTTTTTCTCTATTTCATCTACAGTAACAATATCAATCTCGTTTTGATTTCCTCTCTCCCAGTAGTTACCTATGCTTGTATAGATGCCTTTTTCTTTCAAAAGTTCCCTAAACAGTTTTTCTAAAAATTTACCTTTAAACGTAGAAAAATCTCTATATATAATCTCCCTAAGTCGTGTATACCCTTCTGCTTCAATGATTGATTTGTACTTATAAATAAATCTGAACCAAAAAGCTAAAAAGTTGTCGATAATTTCATATTTTTGCACTTTTGAATTCTCTTTTGCTCCCATAGGTTTGATACTTTTTATAATGCTATAGTCATTTTCAAGGCGACTTAGATGTCCTGATATATTCTTTTCTAAAATTGATTCTATCTCTGTTCTAGATGTTTTAGACGAAGCAATAAGTGTCAAGATGGAGAAGTATGTGCCATACTCTTTTCCAAACTCTTCTATGAGTCTGTTTTTACCTTCATCTAAAAAGAGTGAATTTGGAGAGATTATCTCATCAATCATAGATTTTTCATCTAAGCTTTCATACAGCACAAAAAGTTCAATATATTTGGCAATGCCTCCTGTAAGCACATAAAAATCTAGTAACTGCATAGGAGTATAAGCATTATGGTCACGAAGTATCTCTTTGAGTACGGAAACTTTTAAAGGCTTCAGGTCTATTTTAAAATCTGTTCTTCCAAAAAGTGGCTCTTTTTTGTCTTCATATATTTTTTTCATCAACGAATATACTGACCCACACGCTATAAAATGCAGATGCGTCTTATCTTTGTGTAAATCCCAAAGTTTCTGAATAGAAGAGTAGATAGAATCGTTTATCTTATAAAATTCTTGAAATTCATCTATCACCAATGTAAAAGCATGTGTTTTCCCTAGTTCTAAAAGATAGGCAAAAAGTTGTTCAAACTTACGTATCTCTCCAAAAAGTTTCACTCCTAATTTAGCTTCTATCTCTTGACTAAACTCTTCACACAAAAGTACTTCATTTTTTTTGGAAACAAAAAAATATAACACTTTTTGAGTACTAAAAGGTTGCAGAGCCAATGTTGTTTTTCCTACACGTCTATGCCCTATAAGCATAGTCATTACAGCATGTTTTTCTTTGAGTTTATCGGCTCGTTTTAAAATCTTAAGTTCATCTTCTCTGTTATAAAACTTCATATAATAACCTTTGTTATGATAACTTGGGTTATTATAACAAATATATTATTAATCATTAGATTTTTTCAAGAACTAAATTACTGTGCAGTACAAACAGAACAAACATCAAAGGCACGAAAAATAAACGTAGCTTCATCAATAGTTTTAGACCCTACCATAGCCTCTATCGCTATACCCTGCTCTTCTTGGCTACCATGACTTAGATTCCATTGTGTTGGTGTGATGATGTCATAGTTTGTAATGAGTCCCTCTTTAACTGTAGTTTTATGTATAAGTGAGCCGCGTGCTGCCTCTACCACACCTGTACCTTCAAATTCATACAATTTTACATTGGTCTCAAGTGTGCATGATGGTTCATCTAATTGGAGGTTATGTAAAAGTGTTTTTGAATAGTCAAGTAAAAGCGCTACTTCATTGATGCGTGAAAACACACGAGTAAGTAGTGAATCTTTATACCGTTTATGGAGACTTTTAACGATAGGTGTTTTTGCTACCATGCCACGTGCTAACGGCCCTACTTCATAAAGTCTATTTTTATAGGTGACTGCTTTGGCTACTGTACCATTTTGCTCACTCTCCTCTACATAACGTGTATCAACACTAGAAACATTAGTAACAATTGATTTTCCAGATTTAGAGAGTATACAATCTCCAAAAACGATAAACTTGTCATGACTTCGCCCAATATCAGCTAACCCATGAATGCCCATTAGGTGCAACATTTTTCCAAAGTCACCTTGTATTTGATGAAGGTTTGAAACTGAATCTATAGACAAATAGGTATCTAAACTAAGCCCTATCACAACTTGTTCAAAAAACTTAATACTCTCATCAACAAGACTTTGTGCCTGCATCACATCTAAATGTGTAGGGTCACAGGTAACCCCTCCTGGTATGGCATAGCTAGAGTGTGGCCATTGCCCTGAAAAGATAGCCATCGCTTTAGTAATAGTAGACGACAAGTACGTAGCTTTAATGGCATAGTTCTCTTCGTTTTGTTGATTTACATAAGCTTCTAGTTGTGGAAGCATGGTCATATAGAGCCACTTAATATGATTTTGTATCAGTTCACAAGCAAGGGTAAATTCACGTATATCATTGGCTTTGGAAGAGAGTGCTATCTTTACACCACTATTTTCATAACCATTTTCTATGGCTCGTACAGCTGAAAGTAAATGGGCATGATTACAGATGCCACAAACTCTTGGGGTTATGACCAGTGCATCACGTGCAGATTTACCTCTTAGTATTTCTTCTATCCCTCTGTAAAATCCAAAGTTTATTTTTACATCTTCTATGAGACCATCATTAAACGTAAAATCCAGTTCTGCTTCACCTTCTATTTTTTCTATGAGTTGTTTTATCTGTACCCTTTTCATTTGTCATACTCCAATAGCTTTTCGCAGAAACGTTTGATCTTAAAACTTTTCACCACACCCGTCAGTGTTAAGTAAGCACGTCTAGGGATACCCAAAGGCATCTTAGCGGGTATTCCCATATTGGTCTTCGTAGTAAACAAAAAGGTTTGAGGAAAGTTTGGTTCAGTACAGCCAAAGCATGGTGTACCTGCACGTGTTTTAGAACTCACATCATTCCAAAGTATCTTGTTGCAACTTCCTCGTGTGTAAGGGCCTTGGCACCCTTGTTCATAAAAAAGACAACCCTCTTTGAGACCGAAGTTTTTTGTATCTATCTTCCACTCAAAATACTCATTGCGTGTACACCCTGTATGTACTGTATAACCATAAAGCTCCACGGGTCGGTGTAAGGTGTCTACGATTATCTTCTTTTGATTGGCTATCATCAGCAAAACATAGGACATCCACTTAGGGTGCACAGGACACCCTGGTAACGAAATAAGTTTGGAAGCATAAGCATTATATCTTGATGTTTTTTCTTCTAAATCAAAACAAAAACCTGAAATTTCATCTGGATTATTTTGTTTAAAGATACCCCCAAATGTAGCACAAGTCCCAGCAGAAATAATATATTTTGCTTTTCTAGCATAGAGATAAATAAGTGCAGATACTTCTACTCCACCTTTCTTGAGTCCTTCTTCTATAAATGAACCTTCTAATATAAGTATATCACATGGCACACTCCCTAAAATAACATCTTCCATAGTATACGCTCCCTCTAGAGTAGGATGATGTACTATTTCAAAATGAGACAATATAGAAAAAAGGTCTGGATGATTTAAAAATGAGTGGGTATTGCCATTGCAGGTGATAGACTGTAGCCAAAGTAGTTTTGGTTTGTTTTGGCTAGGCACAGGTTATACTTTTAGTGCATTATAGATATTTCGGGAAATATCATCTATATAATACTCTATCTCTTTCGGTAAAACCTCTTCTCCCTTAAGAAACACCATACCTCCCAAATACCCCATAAAGAGTCCAAAAGCAGAAAAAAAGTCTTGATTACGAAGTTCGCCAGAACTTACACAGTCATCAAAGAAAATCATAATTTCTGTAATAAATCCAGACACACATACCATCCCCTCACAACCATCAGAAAAAACCTCACGGTTAGAAAGATAGACCCGTAAAAAATATTCTATCATTTCAGGCTTCTCCTTTGCCATCGTAAAGTAGATAGTAACGATTTGGTGTATCTTCTCCCCAGCCGTTGCCTCCATCATATTTACCTCTCGTATCTTCTCACCCAAAGCTTCAGAAGTATATTTTATAATCTCTTGTGCTAACATATCTTTAGATGAAAAGTAGTTATATAAATTCCCAACAGACATATGAAGTTTTGTAGCGATGTCGGGTATGGTAGTTTTATGAAATCCATTGGTAGAGAAAAGCTGTAAAGCTGTTTGTATAATGGATTCTCGCTTAAGTGCTTTTTTGTCTGCTATTTTCATATTGTTCCCTGAATATTGTTAAGTTTATTTTAGCATAAAAAATATATATCGCTTAATATTTTCAGTGCATACATATGCAAAACAAGCAAGAGTATTATATAATCTTGTATACAAGTTAACTCTATAGAGGATTACAAGATGAAGATAAGAGTCTATTATGAAGATACAGACTGTGGGGGTATAGTTTACCATACAAATTATATTAAATTTTGTGAACGGGCTCGTTCTGAATTTTTCTTTGAAAGAGGTATTGTGCCGACTCTAGGAGAGACAAGTGGTTTTGTAGTACGAAATATAAATGCTGACTTTTTAGCAACTTCAACATTAGGAGATATGTTAGAGGTAAAAACAAAATTACTTACATTAAAAAGTTCTTCATTAGTTCTCTTGCAGGAAGTTTTTAGAGAACAAGTAAAACTTTTTAGTATGGAAATTGTGCTAGTTTACATAAAAAACAAAAAGCCCTCAAGAATTCCTGAACAATTTCAAGAAATATTTAATATTTTGAAACCCTAAAGCTTTTTTAACTCTTGTTACGCATAGTCTCTAGCGAATAACTATTAAAATGAACACGTATAGCATTATGAGAGACTAAAAATTTATCTGAATACATTTCTGCTTTAATAAGCACATCTTTCTTTTTGAGCTCACCAAATGTACGATAATAAAGTGTTATTATAGATGGGCGACTTGTGATTTTGTCAATATCTGACAATTCTATATAATATTCCCTATCCATATGCAAAAACTTATAAAATTTTCTTGAAGAAAAATCGTAAACTTCTTTATTTTGCGTGCGTCTTTTTTCCATCTCTTCGCGTCTTTGCTTACTTAAACGCTGTTCATTCAACTCTTTTAAAATTTTATTTTTTTCACTTTTACTATAAGTAGATTTTTTTTGTTCAGCAAGTCTTTTTTGGTTTAATCTATCCATAATAATTTTCTTCTCTTCATCAGAATAGGTCTGCTTTTTACGGTATGCTTCTTCGTCTATGGTATTACTATTGCTCATAATCACTCCTATGCTTTAATGTAAACTTCTTAAGTCCCATAATTGTACAATATTTTTTATTTCACCAACCATACAGTACATTTTAGATAGAATATTTATCAAAATTTGCACCAACTGCAAACCAAAAAACTCATTTGTTTAAGGAAACACTTTATGTCTAACTCTTGCAAAAATTCTTCTCATGAAAATGCCTCTTGTGAAAAAGCCTATATTACCACCCCTATTTATTATGTTAATGACATTGCACACATTGGTCATGCTTACACGACCATCATCGCCGATACTCTTGCTCGCTACTCTCGCATGGCAGGACTAGAGACTTTTTTTCTTACTGGTACAGACGAACATGGACAGAAGATAGAAGAAGCGGCCAAAAAACGAGGCGAAAGCACTCAAGCTTACGCAGATAAAATATCTGCAACCTTTAAAGACCTGTGGGATGATTTTGACATCTCTTATGACAAATTTATACGCACCACCGATGAAGACCACATGAAAGGTGTGCAAAAAGCATTTACTACTATGCATACTAATGGTGATATATATAAAGATACCTACAAGGGTCATTACTGTATATCTTGTGAGACATTTTTTCCTGAAATTCAGTTAGTAGATGGTGAGTTTTGTCCAGAGTGTGGAAAAAGTACAAGTATTGTAGAAGAAGAATCTTACTTTTTTAAACTATCTAAGTACGAAGATAAACTTCTTGCGTGGTATAAAGAGAGTGAAGACTGCATTTTACCTAGAAGCAAAAAAAATGAAGTTATACGCTTTGTAGAGGGAGGACTCCAAGACCTCTCCATAACAAGAACATCATTTGATTGGGGTGTTAAACTTCCTACTGATATGAACGACCCAAAACATGTTATGTATGTATGGCTTGATGCTCTTATGAACTATGTCACTGCATTGGGCTACGGTGAAGACGATGCCAATATGGACTTTTGGCCTGCACGTGTACAACTCATAGGTAAAGATATATTGCGTTTTCATGCTATCTACTGGCCAGCCTTTCTTATGAGTTTAGGACTTCCGTTACCAAAGCACATAGCAGCACATGGCTGGTGGACACGTGATGGTGAAAAAATGTCTAAATCCAAAGGAAATGTAGTTAATCCTAAAGAAGTCGCAGATGCTTACGGACTAGACAACTTCCGTTACTTTATGCTTCGTGAAGTGCCTTTTGGGGGAGATGGTGACTTTAGCCAAAAGGCACTTATAGACCGCATCAACTCCGACCTCGGAAACGACTTAGGAAATCTCCTTAACCGTGTCATAGGCATGAGTGGAAAATACTTTAATGGAAAGGTTGACTCTTCTAACGTAACTAAGTACTACCAAAAAGAGCTTGATGAAGTACACTCTTCACTAGATAAGCTAGAGCCTTTACTCTACGAAATGCAAATACACCGATACTTAGAAGAGCTTTGGAGACCACTTAGCGTAGCAAATAAAGCCATAGATATGTATCAGCCATGGACACTCATGAAAGAGGGTAAAGAGGAAGAGGCCATGGCTCTTAATGGTCTTATATCTGCTATATTGGCAAAGGTATCCATAATGTTATCGCCAGTTATGCCAGCAGTATGTAAAAAAATAGCAAATGCCCTACATTTCAACATAGACAATGACTCATGGAATAAACTTGTAAAAGATACAGAACTATTAGAGGTGTTTACACTTGAAAAAATAGACCCTCTTTTTCCTCGCATAGAAGAACCTCTACTTACACAGATAGAACCAGAAGACAAAACAAGTAAAATCGATGAACCAAAAATAGAAACTAAAAAAGAGATAGAAGAGATAGAAGGCATAACATACATAGGTATAGACCAATTTTTCCAGACCTCTCTAAAAGTAGGAACTGTTGTACAGGCTCAAGAGGTACCAAAAAGTAAAAAACTTCTTTTACTTCAAGTAGATGTAGGCGAAGATGAACCTCGTCAAGTAGTTGCAGGTATAAAAGAGTGGTACAGTGCTGAAGATATGCTAAACACACAAGTTTGTGTCGTAGCAAACCTAAAACCAGCTAAGCTAATGGGGCTTGTGAGTCAAGGTATGCTTCTTGCAGCCAAAGATGAAAACGGGTTGTGTATGATACGTCCAGAAAAGCCTAAAACGGCAGGAACAAATATAGGTTAATCATGAAAATAGAAGATATACTAAATTTAACAGAAGGTGTACTTACAAACACACCAAAGGTACAGGCGATAGAGTCTGCTACAGTCTATCAATCAAAAGTAGAACATGGTGATCTGTTTTTTTCTTCAAACCAAGAAGAGATAGACCAAGCCATAGAAAATGGTGCGTATGCCATTATATATGATGACCATAGCATTGTAAAAAAAGATAACGAAATAGCATGGATAAAAGTATCTAACCTACAATTAGCTGCCTTTAAACTAATACGTTATGTGATTATAAAAAAAGAGGCTCTATTTTTTCTACTTAGCGAACATGAACTTACATTTTTAAAGCTTATATTAAAACATAAAGGTAATGTTACTTTCATATCAAGCGATTGGCGTAAAGCATTTGAGCAGATACTTAACTCTGATAATTCACTCTTTACAGGCACAAACAAAGAGTTAATGCAACTCATAATGCCTGATGTTCCAACACTAAACAAAGAAGTTGATGGGTATTTGGTTTCAGATACACTCTTTAAAAGCACCTTTAAGGTAAATGGTTTCTTGTATCAAGAAAAAGAGTTAATTCCTTTTCATTTAGAGTACTTGTTGCGTGCTGTTGATTTTTGTAATGTTCATGATTTACCAACCACAATGGATAGAATAAAATACACAAAACACTTCTTGCCAGTCTTTATAGATGCAAAATTACGTAGTACACAAGCTAGTAAAACAGATAGAGTTGCCATTTTTACAGACAACACTTCTGATATTGCCAAAGCTAGAGAATATGTTATGAGAAGTAATATGTGGGTAAAAAGTGTTGTATTTTCTCCACCTAAAGCAAAAATACCTGGCATAGACCACCCACATTGGTTTAAGACAGAAGAAGAGGTAAGAGAGCTTCTTAAAAACATCCAATACAACTATGCTTTCATCTATAAAGCAGACAAAAGCATACTTAACACCATCAAAGAAGAATATTCACTTTTTTAATCATCTTTTCAGTAGTAATAAAGTCTTTATTAACTATATTTATAATATATTCAAATAAAGGCTTATGCACTTATGAAGAAACTTATCCGTAAAAAATATACTATCTTGCGTTTACTTGCAAAAGTCTTCATTTTTTTACTGCTTTTACCGCTTATATACAACTACATACCAGTCAAAAAAGGAAAAAGCACCTTTTACCTCCCATCTTCTGATGTTAATACCGTCATAGATACACTTAAAGAGTACGGCTATGGTGTATCAGATATAGATAAAATTATGCTACAGTACCTTGAGACTCCAAAAAAAGGTTGGTATAGTGTTAAGAAAACTCCAAAAAAACGTTTTAAATTTTTTGAGCAACTATCTCACAATAAAGAGAAAACCATACGCGTAAAACTATACGCAGGAGAAAATAGCCTAGAACTAACCAAACGTCTTGCTAGAGATTTACACTTAAATCATAAAAAATTATTAGAAGAGTACAGACGACTTACTAAGTACTTAGAGGGTGACATATTTGCAGGATATTATGAAGTTTCAAGAAAAGCAGATGAACGAACTGTTATGACCGCACTCTTTGGAGCTTCTGCTGAACGTCTTAAAGTATTTGCTCATCAAAACTGTAGTAGTGCCGATGACCCTAATGAACTAGAATTAAGAGTGCTTCTTATTATAGCGTCTATCATACAAAAAGAGACGAATAACAAACATGAAATGTATCTTGTCTCTTCAGTCATAGAAAATAGACTAAACAAAGGCATGAAGCTACAGATGGACGGCACTTTAAACTATGGCAAATACTCCCATAAAGCAGTAACTCCTAGACGCATAAGAAGAGACAGAAGTTACTACAACACCTACATACACGGTGGCATACCCCCTGCACCACTCTGTACAGTCTCCATGTCGGCACTAGATGCTGCCATGCACCCTAAAAAAACAAATTATCTTTACTTTATGTTAAACAAAAAAGGGAAACATGATTTTGCTTCATCTTATGGAAAACATGCACGAAACATTAGAGTATTTAGGGGCAAGAAGATAAAAAAAGACACTAACAAAACCAAATCAAATTGATTTTTGTAGCACTACTATATTTTTACCATTGTCAGATATGTATCTACAATCATAGTTACAACATAGAACTTTAAATGTTTTGGGTCTAAAAAAGACTATATGAGTAGTATCGGAATGATACCACCATTTTTCAAATGAAGCTTTTTCATTACTATGAAACTCTGTTTGTATAGCAAGATAACCCCCACTGTTTAATCTTTTTAGTAAACTCTCAAAAACATCTTTGGGGTTATGTAGATGCTCAAAGACTTCTGTGGAGACAATAAGGTCATACTTTTTGCCATCATCTAAAGTATTTGGGTAGTAAATAGGGTCAAAATAGTCACAAGATACACCCTCTTTTTCTAGTAGTTTAGACAACAAAGAAGTACACCCACAACCAAAGTCTAATGCTATTTTAGCATTGTTAGCATATATCAATACAAAATCTAAAAAACGCTTAAAGTAGGCTCTATAGCCCTCATCTTCTTCATTGTTTTCATGTAAGTTATAACGCTCCTTTTGCGTCTTTAGGTCTTGATAACACTCTGGAGATTTAAAAATGTATTCGCACGAGGCACAGTGATAATAGGTGATATTAGTCTTTTTATGTAAGAATGATTTTGTATCTTTATTGCAAATATGACATTTTATATCATTTTTAATCATTTTTATGCCTTGTGCTTTCCTTCAATACTTCTTTTATTATCCCTAGCATTCCCTCACCTTTAAGTTGTGTTTTAAACTCAACTTTTATGTTACTGTTTAAAGATGAAAATAATGCTTGTGCATGTTTTATTTTTTGGGTCTCTTCTTCTCTTAAGTCTCTGCCTGCTTTTACATCTTTGGTTTCTACTATGAGGTTTAAACTTTTGACTCCGTCCTTACGCTCTACTACATAGGCAAAATCTGGACTATATGTACCGCCACCTGCTACTGGTATACGTATAGAGTTTTTAGGAATTTTAGCAAATACCGTTACGGCATCTATGCTTTTAGATATATTTTCTTTTTCCAAATCAGAATCATAAAATATCTCATCAAACAGATAACTATCGGGTGTACTACCCTCTTCAAACTTCACGCCTATGCTTGAAGCAATTATGGTTTCTTTTGGACTACCGTCTTTATAGGTAAATGCCGTGGGGTGTATAGATGTTTGATTTGATATTTTATTGTACCCTATAGAAAAGTTATTGATAGCATTATCCATAAGGTACTGCTTAAAGCCCATGCGTACAGTTCGTATAGTTTGCATATTTAAATAGTTGTTAATGTTTAGATTGTCTTTAAGCAAAACAAAAACATCATGAAGCGTAGACATATTGACGCTTAGTATAGAAGACAGTTCTACTAAAAAGTCTTTGTACGTCATAGTAACTATGGGTAATATCTCATCTTCTACACTCTCTAGTATTTTGTATGTAGCAACAGAGTCTTCAAACTCTAGTTTAGACGTGGTAGTAGAAACACCTTGAGGTTTAAATAGTTTTATATTTGCTTTAAAATACCCAAAGACTAGTGCCCTAAACTTTTCTTCACTCTCTATTTTGTATTCTAACACAACCTTTTGGTTGATGCTCTCCCATAACTCTTTTAACTCTGCATACTTCCCTGCTCTTATGGTAGTTTTATTGTTTTTGTCACCAGCATTTCTCACTTTTCCACTTTGAAGCCCTGTAGCAAATGCTCTAGGAAAAAGTGCTTTAGTTATGTGGTATCCACCCTCTTGAAAGTCATTGTTTCGTTTAATGGCTTTGAGTTCATCTAATTGTTCCAAAAGTGCATCTTCACTTATATGATAATTATAAACTATTTTTCTAATGCTATCTTTATCTAAAGTATCAGGTATAACCGTCTCATCTACTGCTCCAGATTTGTCGTTTATCTCGCTAACTAAAGACCTTACAAAATCTTTTTCTGTAAAGTCCACATAGTAGTGCAAGTCAAAAGTCTCTTCTTTAACCCTAGACATATACTCGTTTACAGGTAGTCTAAGCCCACGCCCTACTTCTTGGAGTTTAGAGGTCACAGAACCTGAAGAACGCAGTTTGCATATCTGAAATACATTAGGGTTATCCCACCCCTCTCTAAGAGTCCATTTAGAAAAGATGAAACGCCGTACATTATTTAAAGAGAGTAGAGACTCTTTGTCGTGCAGTATCTCGTTTATCTCTTTTTCTATCTTGTCATCTTTTTCAGAGTTGTCTTTAGAAAAGTACCCACCATGTATGAGAGATAAATCTTTTAATGACTTTTTCAAGTAGTCTTTGTAAAAGGTATTGGTTTCTGTTTTAAGTAGTTTTTGCATATGCCCTTTTGCTATGGCTTCAAACTTAGACTTTAGAGACCCTGCTATATTGTTTCCGTCACGGTAGCCCTCTATGTCATCTATGAAAAACAAAGTCAAAGGCTTTATCTTCACTTCGCGTGTAAGTAGTTCACGTTCAAGTTCAAAGTGCTTCTTAACTGTTCTTTCTATCATCTTGTCTTGTAAACTAGAAGCATACGAGTATGGGTTTATGGTCATATTTTTAGTAAGTACTATCCCATTTGAGAGTACGACTTTAGACTTATTCATATCATCTATGTTAAGCCCCTGCATCTGTTCATGCACTTTAGAGAGTGATGCTTTTTTAATGAGTTTATGGCTACTCTTTTTGCCGTTTATGTTTAGTTCAAAGTTAGCTTCAGTAGTAGAACTAGACTTTAGGGTAAGTCCTATGTTCTTACCGTCTTCAAACTCTTCTACATGTGCTACCACACCTTTGACTAGATTTGTATTAAAGGCATCTACGGCTGAAAGTTTATAGACAAGATTTTTAATGTCTCCATCAAAAGTTGCACCATATCGCATGATGTACTGTGATTTAAACTTCTCTATATTTTTCCATGTGGCATTAGCTGTTTTAAATTTATGTGGCTCATCTACTATGGTAAAGGGTCTTACTGACGCTATGGCACTAAAAGGGGTGTTATACTTGTCGAACAAATTTACATCAAAAGCTTTGCTCATGGTGTCGGAGTTTATCATTCCTGCATTTATGATGAGTATATGAATACTCTTAGCCCCAAAACTATTAGCCTCTACAAACTGACTTACTGCTTGTGGCATATACTCTTTTTTCTTTTTAGACCCCTTTTTGCTCTCTACTACATATGTTTTCATCTGACAATTATACTCTTGTCTAAAGTGTTCCTTGCTAGCTTTGGACTTTAAAAAGTTTACTGTCCCTGCTTTTATGGAGAGTGTAGGAACAACCACTATAAACTTGCGTATACCTAAGCTTCTTTCTAGCTCAAACATCATTTTAGTGTATGTGTATGTCTTACCAGTCCCAGTCTCCATAGAGATGTCCAATATGTTAGAACCTGAATTTCTATGCATATCATACACCGAAAAGTTCTCTTGTACGGTACACATATTGTTATTGAAGTCAAAATGGTTTTGCTCTATTTTAGGATTAGAAACATTTGCCATAGCTCTATCTTCATCTACTATGACACTAGCTTTACCAAATACACTCAACAGTAACCGTGTAGCCTCTACTTGATGCTCTAAATTACGCTCAAATTTAAACCCTGCCATTTAGTACCTTATGTTAGTTAAACTATTTTTCAAAATCAAATCCAAAAAGTTTTTGTGTTTCATTAAGTGTAGCTCGAACAAAACTATCAAGATTGAGTTCACTATATTGCTTTGCTTCCTTAAATTTTGTATCACTAACTGAACATATATATTGAGAGAGGTTTTTATGAACATAATCAAAAGCATATCCTATTTGCCTCTCATCAACCATATCAAATAGTCTATTATCATGTCCTACCAATCCTATTAAAGTTGGATTTAGTTTATATAAAAGCATATCATATATAAAAATTTTCATCTCATTTATACCATCGCTACTATTTTCATTGTCAATCTTTGGTTCAATTTTATATAATTTTTCAGTATTAAATTTTTCGACTATCTCAATATGTAAAAAACCAGGTTTATCATTATAAAATTCTTCTGATATTTCTCTGAAAGATTGTCCTAAAAATTGTATCTTATCTTTTAAATCACTCTCTAAGTCTATAAGCTTTCGTTTAAATTGGTCTATCTCCAATTTTATATCAGCTTGTTCTTTTTTATATCTATTTAAAGACTTTTCATCTCTTTGTATCTGTTCTAAAGTCTCTTTTATACTATCTTTTTCTCTATTTAAAGCATGATACTCTTCTAATGCACCTTTTTTTTCTAAATATTTAAAAATATCACTTCGTCTTTTATCTAAATCAAACAGTCCTTTTTTAAGATTTTCAATCTTAGTTTCTAATAAAAGAATATCTTTTGTAGCTCTATCTTTTCTATTTTTAAATAGTGTATTGTGAAACTCCTGCACAGACTCAATATGATTTAAAACCTCTTCTCCCAAAAAGAAACTAGCCTCTGCATACATATTTTTTAGCTTATTTACATCTATATCTGTTTGATGATTTGTATCAATAATCATCTGTTTATTTCTAATTAATCTATTATTATAGGCTATATCATTTCTAAGTTTTTGAATTTGAGTTGTTAAAACATCAGCCTCATTTTTTAAATCGTTAAAATCTTGAGCTATCTCAAAACTATCTAAGTGTTCACTTATCTCTTTTAGTCTCTCTAATAGTTCAAACTCTTTCTCTTTATCAATATTTTTTTGAAGCTCTTTTAACTCTTTGATGAGCAATTTTAATCTATCACTTTTAACTTTTAGCTCTTTTTTCTTTTCTAAAAAGGTTATATCTAGTCCTAAAAGAGAAGCATTAATTAAATTGTTCTGATATGCATTCTCTTTAGTTGTTACTTGACTTGTAGCCTCAATATAGCTATCTTTATTGGTTCTAAAAAAACGCCCAAATATATTTCTAAAACTATATTCACTCTCTACTAAAGAGTCTAAAAAGAGAATATATTCACTCTCTTTTTGTAATTTTTTGCCATCTACAAAAATTTCCTTGTGATTTCTCTCGACATTATACACTTTACTATCATGCTCAAATGTCAAAGAGAATGTAATATTCTCTTTTTTTAAAACCTCTTTTAATTTTTTAACCTCTTTACTTGTAGAGTTTTTTCCCAACATAAAATCAATACAAATCAGAGCCAAACTTTTGCCAATACCATTAGAGGTTTTTTTCTTATCATCTATCAATATTTTCTGCCCAACGATAATATTAAGACCTGATGTAAAATTAAGTGTCTGAAATCTATTATCACTACTTGCTAATTGTAAAAGTCTCATTTTTTTACCTCTAAAATATCATCTTTTTTAATTTTAAGTTTATTAATCATAAATAAAAAATCAATAGCATACAAAAAGGAGTCAAACGAAATATCTTCCTTAGGATAACTTTTATTAAATTCTCTATATAACTCATCAATTGAAACAGTTTTATTTTGCAGTATAGATAAAATATATCCACCCATTGAAACAAATGAGTCTTCGATTTTCACTATCTTATTACCCATTATCATTCTATGGCTCCAATCTCACATATATCAAAAAAATAAGCCATAGTTACCCATAAAGAAGTTTCCAAATTTTGGTCACTATCTATTTTTTTATAAATCTCCTCATGTGTTTTCAATAATGCTTGTTCTGAAATGACTCTTTTCTCGTACTTTTTATAAATCTCTTGAATATATTTCCCTACATTCTCAAACTCATCAAGCCCTACTTTATCTTTAAACTCTTCTATAATGGCTGTTGACTTTTCAATATAAGTACCAAAAGTTTTAGAAAAGTATTCATCTTTAATATTTATTTCCAGTTTTTTAATGCCATCAGGTAAAAATACCTCTTTTGAGAAGTTCATAAAATCAGAAGTTGTTATACACTTAATAGCTTGTTCTTTTGAAAGAAAATCAACAATAGTTTCAAATTTTTCAAAGTCTCCAAAATTACTAATATCTTTGTCCATTTCCAATAAAACATGGATTTTTAGACTATTATCCATTTGCAAATCATAAATCATATTTTTTAGAGTTTGGTTGTCCACAACTCTAATATCTATACTAGGATTTTTTTTTCTTAATTCATCAATTTTATGATGTACGTCTCTATGAATTTTTTTAAACTTATCATTAACCACAAAGTGCCACTCATTAAAATTCCAATTTTCATCTTTTGCTCTTTGAAAATCATGTTCAAGTTTATCTATAGCTTTTGTAGCTTCAATTTTTTCAGGTGCATAAACTTGTAAAACTAACTCTCCTGCTAAATAGCCATCATTTGCACCATCTCCTTTTGAGCCTTGTGGTTTAACCCCAACTAGCTTAGGATACTTAATCTTGTATAACTTAACAATAAAGTCTTCAAAATTATTACCATCTTTTTTAGAAAAAGAGCGTTCAATTTTATCATTCATATCAAATAGTGTTGGCATTACAAACTCCTCAATAAACTTATTCTAATACTCTCAAATTTAAACCCTGCCATTTAGTACCGTACCACCATTTCTAAGTCTATCTCTTTTTTGTTGGTGTATATGTTAAGTGCTTCTTTTAGTTCTCTTTGGTATTTGCTTTCAAAGTTGTAGCCAAATAGTACTAGTTTTGAGGGTTCAAAGGTTTTGTCTTTGTCTAGTCTTATCATGAGTGCTTTAAGGGCTTCTTCACTAAAACCTTTTTGCATAAAGTAAAGCGTATTTGCCCCATACTGTGCCGTGTACTCTGCTAGTTTCACTTCTTCTAAAGGCTCTGTAAGTTTTGAACCGTCGTAGGTTTTCCATGTAGTAAGCACGGCTTCTAGCTCTTCTTCATTTAAGTTGCTACCATTAAAAAGTTTTGTATCTTCACTTAGCTCTATTATATCGTCTAAATAACCCTCAAATATAGGCATAGTCTCGAAGATTTTGAAGCCACTTTTGTCTCCTAGTTTTTCACTTGCTTTTTCTATGCGTGCTTTGGTAATGTCAAAGATGGTTTCGTACCCTGCTTTAAAAGCTTCAGATTTTTCATCGGTCTTTTCAGGGATTTGAACTGTGATGAATTTTCTGTCTCCACCATCTTCTGCATTGAGTGCCATGACGGCGTGGGCTGTAGTGCCTGAACCTGCGAAGAAGTCTAGGATAACCGCATCTTTACAAGTATTAATTTGAATAAGCTGTTTTATTAAGCTCGTAGGTTTTGCATAATCAAAATATGATTTACTAAAAATATTTTTAATCTCTTTTGTTGCGTTATCATTAGAATATTCTTTATTCGTAAATTCTAAAGTAGTTATTGACTTTCCTCTAATAAAAGTTTCAATAGTTAAAGTCCTATTGTTAATTCTTACCTTTTGATAGGTTTTTGTATAAATTCTAGGTCTATCTTTTCCTTTTTTAATAACAATAAATCCATTGTTATATCCAAATTCAAATAATTCTTTATTCCAACGCCAAGCCCAATCTGCCCTATTGTGTATTCCGTCTTGTCTGCTATTCCATGCATCAATATCACCACCTGCACAAAGAACTAATCCTTCTTTTTCAATAATATAGTCTAGGGACTTACTATATGACAAACTATCATAATCTAAAGTTTGGTTTAATTTGTAATATCCTCTTTTGTCAAAAAATTCATCTTTAAAATCATATCCTTTAAAATCATGTTTTAATTGTATAAACTTACTATCAACTTTTTCATAGATTAGAAGAAAATCATGATTAATTGCAATTTTATCTGTTGTTTTTCCTGATGCCTTTACTCTTCTTGGTATTTGTGCCACAAAATTCTCCTCCCCAAAAACCTCGTCACAAAGCAGTTTAAGTTGAGAGACTTCATTGTCATCAATAGAGATAAATATAACCCCATCTTCACGCAACAACTCTCTAGCCACATAGAGCCGTGGGTACATAAAAGTAAGCCATGCAGAGTGAGAGTTAGACTTAGAAGAGGTAAACTCTAGTATGCGTTGGGCTTCATCTTCATCTATGCCTGCTAATTTACTTAACTCTTCTTTAGTAAATTTTCTGTCATCATCATATACAAACCCATCGCCACCTGTGTTGTAAGGTGGGTCTATGTATATCATCTTCACGGACTCAGAGTAGGCGTTGCTTAGGTGTTTGAGTACTTCTAAGTTGTCACCTTTTATGAGTAGGTTTTCACTCTGTTTGTTTGCTTCTTTAGTATTGTGTGCTTTGTCTTCTTTGAGTAAGGTACGTGGCACTTCATTTGCAAGGAGTCTAGCGTATGACTTACCTAGCCAGTTGAGTGAGTAGCTCTCTTTACTTAGTTCTAGCCCTGCATCGCCTACTAGTTCTTCCATTTTATGGCTTATAAAGTTACCATCTTTGTCAAAACAGTTTGGAAAGTGTTTTTTTAAGAGGTCAAGTTGTTTAGAGTTAGAAGTTGTGTTTGTGTTGTCGTGTATAGACTCTGGTTTGATGTTATTATCTTTAGGCATACATGTACTCTTTTGTATTTATGTTGGTAGATATTTTACCCTATAAATACTATTAACATACTAAGTAATATGCTACAATATATAATTATTTACTAAGGCGTACATACATGAAAAGAAGAGATTTTTTAACTAGCACAGCATTAGGGGCAACTACCATTGCTTTTAGTGGTTGCCATAGAGCTAAAGAGAAAGATAAATTAGATACAGTCAATGTCAATCATACAAAAAAAGTAACACTTAAACTTGCTACTTCATGGCCTGCACATTTTCCCATTATGGGAACTGGTGTAGACACTTTTGCTAAACGATGTTTTGAACTCTCTGCTGGGTCATTGGAAATAAAGGTATTTCCTAAAAATATCTTAGTTCCTGCCTTGCAAGTGTTCGATAGTTGTTCTGCTGCACAGATAGATGCTTTTCACTCTGGTGTTTACTACTGGAAAGGCAAAAACTCTGCTTTTAGCATATTTGGAGGTATGCCACTAGGTTTAACCTCTGAAGAGATGATAACATGGCTAAAATTTGGTGGTGGCTATGAGCTATGGCGTGAGATGTATGGTAGGTACAACCTATATCCTCTAATAGGTGGAACAACTGGGCCTCAAATGGGAGGCTGGTTTAAAAAAGAGATAAAAACTCTTGCAGACTTAAAAGGTCTTAAGATGCGTATACCTGGGCTTGGTGGTGAAGTCATGAAAAAACTAGGCGTAAATCCTGTACTTCTTCCTGCTGGAGAGATATATACGGCATTAGAGCGTGGCACCATAGACGCTACAGAGTGGGTAGGGCCTGCACTTGACCGTATGATGGGATTTGACAAAGCAGCAGACTACTACTATACAGGTTGGCATGAACCTGGTAGTATTTTAGAGATTACCTTTAATAAAGCTCGTTGGGAAAAACTAAGCGATGAACATAGAGCCATAATTACCGCAGCAAGTGAAGAGATGACAGGTAATATGCTACAAGAGTTTAGATATAAAAATGCAAAAGCTTTTAAAGAATTACCTAGTAACGTACAAATAAAAACATTCCCTAAAGATATGATGGACGCAGCTAAAATAGCATTAAAAGATGTACTAAAAGAAGAGAGTAAGAAAAGTAAAGATTTCAAAAGAGTGTTGGAGAGCTATAGGGCTTTTTATGAGTTAAACAAACCTTATGACGACATTAGCACTAAGAATTTCTTAGAGATTAGAGGGTAAACCCCCTACTAATCTATGCATCAAAAAATGGGAAAAGAGCTTCCATCTGTTCATCTGTAAGTATGTTTTTTGTATCGACAATACATTTTATGTGTACTTTAGTTGCTTTTGCTTTTAATTTAGAAACCTCATCAACCTTAGCACTTATAGTCTCTAAGTTTCCATCATCTATGGTAGATTCTATTATGGCGGACTCAAGTGGTGCTAACTGTTTTTTTATCTTTTTTATAGCCTCCATGGTGTCTTTTCGCACAACAAGTAGTTTTTGTTTTTGTGTATCGCTAAGACCTAGTGTTGCTTTGTCCCAATTTTCAATAAGCACTTTAGTCATATGAGGTAGTGCTTCTTTGTTTATAAGAAAAGGGGAATTTAATAATCCATTCATTTTGTCATTCCTTTGAACTTCTGTAATCATTTTTACGAACTTTGAACTAGGATAGTTATCCATTATGTGTGTTGCAATAATATTTAAATCTGCTTTAGATACTTTACCTTTAAGCGATGGCATTACACCATATTTTGCTACTTTATTGGACTCACATACAGTTTTAGAAACATCTGGGTTTTGTACATAATCTGCTATAAATAATTTGGCATCTTTTTTATTGTCTATAGCTAGATTAATATGAAAAGCAACAGCGTCCATAGCAGGTGCTTTCATATTTGGTATCATATCTGGAGTTGGTGTAGTAAGCATATGACATGATGCACAATTTGCTTTTAAAAGTTCAGAGCCACTCGAAGCCCACATAATAGAACTTGTACTTGCTAGTAAAAGTAATGTTTTTTTCATAATTCAAATTCCTTATATTGATTTGAGACATTATAATTTTTCAATATTAACCTAATGTGAACTAATACTTTTTATTTGTGTATTCAAGCAAGTCATCTTCACATATATTATCCATTAGCTTAGATAAATTTCTAAGAGAGAACAGACGTAGATGTTCACCTTTTTCTTTTTTAAGTTCAGAAGAAAATTTATTTTTAGAGTAAAGTATAAATGTATCTATATTTAGATGGGCTTTGGTGCAGTTTTCTTTTAGTTTTGTAAGTTCAGATTTATTCATCTTTTGTTTTGAGTGCTTAGTAGAACCTGCTAGCATAGTGCCAGATTTTAGTTTTATCAAAATATCTATCTCTACATTTTTATCATAATAAGAGCCACTAGCCTCTATGGCATCGCCCTCAAACTCATCTTTAAAACTAAGTTGTATAAATTCAAGTAGCAACTGCTCATAAATAAGTGATGTAAATTCCGATTTCATACCCTCCCAACGTTTCATGGCTTCAGTGTAGTCACCATCTTTGATACTCTTATAGGTAGGAGAAATTACGGCAAACCAAAAACGCATAAAAGGGGTTATAAATAGTAATTTATCAGAGATAGCATCTTTTTCATCTACTGGTTTTTCTACAGAACAATCAAACTTTAAAAACCCATCTTTTATGAGAAAGTCTATGACC
>Ga0256829_1000750_pt1 | contig 29845 bp, 29 predicted proteins | sample 131447metaG_FD_185979 | JGI IMG/M metagenome (GOLD analysis project Ga0256829, IMG submission 185979) | Hydrothermal vent microbial communities from Lau Basin, Pacific Ocean - 131-447 | ecosystem: Environmental > Aquatic > Marine > Hydrothermal vents | place: Pacific Ocean: Lau Basin | collected... | reverse complement strand
CCCTCGGCCTGTTTTGTTTTTCGAGATTGGAACTGCCTGTCTTGCGCGCCTTCATAACAACAGGCTGGGCAACATCCTTAGCCGTTTTGTTTGCTGCTCCGGGCAATGCAACCCCGGCCTGCCGGGCCAGATCCGCCTTCTGCTGTCCGGACAGGCCAGCCGCAATCTTCATCTGTTCCGGCGTCAATGTGATCGCGCCGGCTGCAGGAACCACGCTGATCCATGCCAATAATACAAGCATGATAGCCGACACGGCCAAATGCATCTGTTTCATATTTCCAAACCTCAATTTTTCCGTTTCCACAGCTTTTCCGACCATGCATTCACCCCCTGTTCAATCAGAGCGAGGGTGGATGCGAAAAATTCCGGTGATTTTTTGTAGGGATCGGGAATCTCCTGCTCCAACCATTTTCCCAAAGTGTGAACCTTGCCACAAGCGGCTGGAGAAACCGAACGAATATATCGCTGATGCCCCTCTTCCATGACCAGAATCAACTCGGCCTGATCCACCATCTCCGGCATCAGCTGGCGCGCCCTGTGCCCTGTAATATCGATGCCCCGCGCCTGCATCAACTGCACGGCAAGCGGGTCAGCCGGTTTATTCACCAGCGCGCCGATACCGGCAGAATGAACCTGTACGCCGCTTGGCGCCCGCGCCTTCAGCAACGCTTCCGCCATCGGACTGCGACAGATATTTCCGATACAGACAACCAGAATATTGTTAAACATAGTTACCAGTGGCTAGTGACAAGTCGCTAGTAACTGGGGACAGGTAGCGTGTGACGGGAACCCGTTCTCCGATCCTCTTTAGCACAAACCTGCGACTTAGAATTTTCAACTTTACCTACCACTTTGAACTGCTTCTCCCTATCGAATAATAGGTGATGGCGTGCCCGGCCATGCGTTCGGGCTTGAACAGGTTGCGACCATCAAACAGCACTGCTTCAGTCAGACTCTGTTTGATTACTGCGAAATCGGGGGCGCGGAAATGCTGCCATTCGGTGACAATGACCAGCGCATCAGCGCCTTGCAAAGCGGCCTCCTGTGTGCCCATCAGTGTCAGATCATCACGCTGACCATAAATACGCTGACATTCCGGCATCGCTTCAGGATCAAAGGCCTGGATGCTGGCGCCTGCCTGCCACAACGCCTGCATCAATACGCGCGCCGGCGCCTGGCGCATGTCATCGGTGTTGGGTTTGAAGCTCAGGCCCCACAGGGCAAAGGTTTTACCCGCCAGATCACCGTGATAGTGGCGGCTGATCATCTCGAATAGCTTCTCTTTCTGGCGAGCGTTCACCGCCTCCACCGATTTGAGAATTTCGGTTTCATAACCGATGCCGTCGGCTGTGCGAATCAGCGCCTGCACATCCTTCGGGAAACAGGAGCCGCCATAACCGCAGCCGGGATAGATAAACTGGTAACCGATGCGGGAATCGGAGCCGATACCGTGACGCACCGCTTCGATATCCGCCCCCAGACGCTCGGCCAGATTGGCCATTTCATTCATAAAACTGATTTTCGTAGCCAGCATGCAGTTGGCCGCATATTTGGTCAGCTCCGCACTCCTGATATCCATAACGATCAGGCGATCGTGGTTGCGATTGAACGGTGCATAAAGCTCGCGCAGGCTGTCGGCCGCTTCATCGCTATCTGTGCCGACCACAATGCGATCCGGTCGCTGGCAATCAGCTACGGCCGCGCCCTCTTTGAGAAATTCCGGGTTGGAGGCCACATGAAACGCGTATGACGCACCACGCTTGCACAACACCTCAGCCACTTTCGCCCGCACTTTATCAGCAGTGCCCACGGGCACCGTCGATTTGTCCACAATAATTTTACCGCTCTGCATATGGGTGGCGATGGTTTCAGCCACGGCCAGCACATATTGCAGGTCGGCGGAACCATCCTCATCGGGCGGCGTACCCACGGCGATAAACTGCACCTCGCCATGATCCACGCCACGCCTGGCATCGGTGGTAAAATCCAGACGCCCTGCCTGGTGGTTATCAATCACGATCCTGCTCAGACCGGGCTCATAGATCGGAACGACGCCCTTTTTCAGCCCATCCACCTTATCCTGATCGACATCCACGCAGACCACCTGATGCCCCACATCAGCCAGAACGGCAGCCTGAACGAGTCCGACATAACCAATCCCAAAAAATGTAATATTCATTTCATCCCCTTTATAACCTAACCCAGCATAGCCAGAACCAAACAGGAAAATCTTGAACCACAGAGTACACAGAGAGCACAGAGGAGGTCAAAATCTTTATGTTTTGGTTTTCTCTGCTTTTCCTCTGTGCTCTCTGTGTCCTCTGTGGTGATAATCTTTTAATTTTATGATTTTTATTTCTTGTACATTTTGCACGAGAAATTTTCGTAAGGGACTAACTCAGCATAGCCGGAACCAAGCAGGAATATCTAAAAAACCCCAGCCACTGATTCCACGAATTAACACTGATTAAAACATTAAAGCGCCTTTTGCATGTTGCCTCTTAATTCGTGTTCATTCGTGGCTAATATTGCCTACTCAACTACTATGGAATAAATTCCATAGGTTGGCACTGATAATGTGCTGACGATTGAATATCGTCAAGCCCGCACATTATCAAACCCCGTGCAAGAGTCAAAAGCTATAAAGGCACCGCACACGTGCGGGCTTGCACTGAAAATGCATAGTTTTGGACTAGCGCATTGGGACAATCAACATAAACACTTAACTTACATCATGTACGTGTTCCCAACTAGAGTGTCCAGACATAACCATGTATATCAATCGAGACCCGGATCATTACCGGATGTTGATGAAAGTGCCGCCGCTGTTCGTTCGTACCTGACTTTCTTGACCACAATCAGCGCTTCGAGCAATACCCATCCGGCCAGTATAAAGATCACCGCGCCGACTGCTGCTACAGTATACTGCTCGCGACCGATGGCTTTCACAATACCCATCACCATGCCTGAAATGGTTGCGCCAAGCACCAGCAGCATCGGCAACAGCGTATAGAGAATCGGTTTCTTTTTTCGATACAGGTAGATGGTCACGGTGAGAAGGGTCAATCCTGCCAGAATCTGGTTGGTGGTGCCAAACAAAGTCCATAAAAACAGCCCGGCCGGTTTGCCGTTCATCTTGAAGAAAGCGAAAAACCCGATCGCCGTAATAGCCAGCGTTGTGGCCACATAACGGTTACCAAGTGCTTTGACGCCAATGGTTTCACCAATCTCTTCCAGATTAAACCGCAGCAATCGTGCGCCGGTATCCACCGAGGTCATGGCAAAACCGACCACCACCACGGAAATAAACGCTGCAGCATAATCCAGTGGAATACCCAGTTGATGAATAAAGTTGGCATTGCCCTGAATAAACACGCCGAGCTTCTGATGCAAGCTGGCAGCCTTGTCCCACGAGCCATAGAACGATTCCCAGTCAGCCCGCGTGGCAAAGGCACCGGCCGTGGTAGCCAGCACCGCCAACAACGCCAACAGAGACTCCCCGACCATGCCGATATAACCGACAAACGGTGCATCGCTCTCCCGATTCAACTGCTTGGATGTGGTGCCCGATGCCACCAGACCGTGGAAGCCGGAAACCGCACCGCAGGCGATGACGATAAACAGAAACGGTATCATTGGCGGTGCGCCGACCGGATGCGGATTGATGGCAGGTGCCACCCAGTCCGGCGACAGAATGAAGAAACCGGCCAGCATGGCGAACAGCGCCAGATAGAGCAGCAGCGAGTTGAGAAAATCGCGCGGCTGCAGCAGCAACCAGACCGGCAATACGCTGGCAATAAAAGCATAGATCAGTAGCGACCATGTCCATGCGTCAGCGGAAACACCGGTGATCGGCATATCCAGCCCGATGCGCGTGGTGATCAGCATCAACACAAATCCCACGCCAATCATCGGCCACAACGGCATATTTTTTTTATAGACCAGAAAACCAATCATCATGGCAATTAACATCAACGAATAGGTTGGAAACACCGCTTCGGGATGCGCCGTAGCCGGAATATGAGCGGCATCGGGAGCGGCGAACAGGCCGGAGATGACCAGTACGAATACGCCCATAGCCAGCGCCACGAGGAAGAAAATCACCAGCAGAAACAGCAATCGCGTGCGCGGACTGATCACATCCCGGGCAATGGTGCCAACACTCTGTCCCCGGTGGCGAACAGAGAGCACCAGGGCCGAAAAATCATGTACGGCACCGACCAGCAGCGTGCCGAACACCACCCAGCACAGGGCCGGAACCCAGCCCCAGATGACGGCGATTGCCGGCCCCAGCATCGGCGCCAGCCCGGCAATGGAAGCAAAATGATGTCCGAACAGTACATATTTGTTGGTCGGGATATAATCGACATCATCGCGCATGATGTGCGCCGGCGTCGGCATACTGTCATCCAGTTCAAATATCTTTCTAGCCAGTATTCTCTTGGCATAAAAGCGATAAAACAGCATGTAAAAACAGAGCACGGTAATCGCCATAACGACTGGAGTCATCCGTTTCGCCTCCCGGTAGAATAGTGAAGGGTGAATAGTGAATGGAGAAGTGTGAATGGTGAATTTGGAAATACGTCGTCAATACACCTGATAATTCTACATTCTTAATTCTTAATTCTTAATTCTAAAACGATCTGTTTGAGCGCATCGATATGGGCATCGTGATCATTCAGGGCCGGGATATAGCGATATTTCTCGCCGCCGGCGGAGAGAAAATAGTCGCGATTTTCAACGCCGATCTCCTCCAGCGTTTCCAGGCAATCAGCGGCAAAACCCGGACAGATTATATCGACGGATTTCACGCCCTCACTGGCCCACTGTTTCAGGGTTTCATTGGCATAGGGCTGCAGCCAAGGTTCCCGACCGAAACGGGACTGGAAAGCGACCTGCGCACGCTCATCATCCAGTTCCAGCGCCTGGCGCAACAGGGCTGCCGTTTTGCGGCACATGCACGGATAGGGATCGCCCGCCTTGAAATAACGTTCGGGAATGCCGTGAAAACTCATCAACAGACGCTCCGGTTCGCCGTGTTCTGCCCAGTGCGCCCGCACACTATCGGCCAGGGCCGAGATATAGGCCGGATGCTTGTGATAGGTGTCAATCAGATGCAGTTCAGGTACCCGTCGCCATGTTTTCAGCACATCGGCGACGGCATCAAAGGTGGAAGCGGTCGTGGTGGCCGAATATTGCGGATACAGCGGCAGAATGATGATGGTTCTGCAGTTCTTTTCACGCAGCGCTTGCATGCCAGCCTTGATCGACGGATTGCCATAGCGCATGGCCAGTTCGACATGCACGTGATCGCCCATCGATTCGTACAGAGCCTGCTGTAATTTTTTACACTGGCGCTTGCCGATGGCCAGCAGTGGAGAGCCATCCTCCGTCCAGACTTTTTTATACGATGCCGCCGATCTGGCCGGACGGATATTGAGAATCACCCCGTTGAGCACCAGCCACCACAGCCAGCGCGGCTGCTCGACCACGCGCGGATCCCACAAAAACTCTTTCAGATAAGCACGCAATGCCACCTTGGTCGGCGCATCCGGCGTACCGAGATTGGCCAACAGAACGCCGATACCTGCAGCCTGTTCATGATCAAACTGCTGCTTCGTACTAAAACCCATTTCATCCCCATCAATCCAGTCAAAAAACCCTGAACCGCAAAGAACGCAAAGTTACGCAAAGGAGAACCACTTTAAAAATTCGTCACTGAGTCAGCACAATGGTGCCAAACAAAAAACCGGAGGGTGCTGCAAAATAATTACAAAGCATTTAACTCCGGGTTTTCGCTCTCTATAGTATTTTGACTTTCCTTTGCGCACCTTTGCGCTCTTTGCGGTGAAACGCTTTTGACTTTTTATTTTTCATCACACAATCCGAAAATCATTGCAGCTATCCTGCAAATGACCAGCAGAAAATTCTATAAGCGCAACATGCGCATAGTCCGGGCCGCATTTCAGCCACTGTTTCATAGCCTCCAGCTGTTCGATCTTACCACAAATCATCGCTTCGACACTACCATCCGAACCATTGCGCACCCAGCCACATATCCCGAGTCTTTGTGCCTGCATCTGGGTATAATAACGAAATCCGACCCCCTGCACGCGCCCCTCGATACGGGCATGTTTACAAACTCGCATCACAGATCGACCGGCTTTAAAATCGTATCTCTGGCCTGATCATCCGTTTGCGGATAATCGGTGGAGTAGTGCAGTCCGCGCGACTCATGGCGCTGCTGAGCGCTCTGCACAATCAACTCAGCCATAAGCGCCAGATTACGCAATTCCAGCAAGTCCTGAGTGACCGGGTGTTTCCAATAATAGGCGGCAATTTCATCCTGAATCAGACGCAGGCGGCGTCTGGCGCGCCGTAATCGTTCATCGGAGCGCACAATACCAACATAGTGGGACATGGTAGCGCGAATCTCATCCCAGTTCTGCTTGATCTGGATGCGCTCGGTCTCCGGTACAATGCCCGATTCGTCCCAGAGCGGAATCGGGCCACTCGGCTGCTCCGGCTGTTGCAACACATCAGCAGCGCAACAATCTGCCATCACCAGGCACTCCAGCAGGGAATTGCTGGCCAGTCGATTGGCTCCGTGCAGGCCGGTAGCGGCGGTTTCGCCAATGGCATACAGGCCGTCCAAATCGGTGCGCCCGTGCACATCGGCCCGGATACCACCGCACAGATAATGCGCCGCCGGTACCACTGGCACAGGTTCTCTGGTCATATCCAGCCCCAATTCCAGCAGACGGGAATGAATATTGCGAAAGTGATCTTCCACCTTCTCACGCTTGATCGGACGCACATCCAGATACATGCAATCCACGCCCTGCTTTTTTATTTCATGGTCAATCGCCCGGGCGACAATATCACGCGGCGCCAACTCACCGCGTTTATCATAATCAAACACAAAACGGCGACCATGCCGGTCCACCAGCTGCGCCCCTTCACCGCGCAGGGCTTCGGACAATAACATATTTGAGCCCTGGCGATGAAACAGACAGGTGGGGTGAAACTGGATAAATTCCAGATTCATCACCGAACAGCCGGCCCGCCAGGCCATGGCAATGCCGTCGCCGGAAGCGGCATGCGGATTAGAGGTGTAGAGATAGACTTTGCCTGCCCCGCCGGTAGCCAGAATCGTCTGTCCGGCGGCGATGGTGAGCACCACCCCGCCCGGATTGAGCACATAAGCGCCAAGACAACGGTTACTGCCGCCAAGACCCGGATGTTGTGAAGTAATCAGATCAATGGCGGTGTGCTGCTCCAGTCGCCGGATGTTGCGATGCGGCGTAATTTGCGCCAACAGCGCCTCGCCAATAGCACGACCGGTAGCATCCTTGGCATGGGCGATGCGGCGGCTGCTATGGCCACCTTCCCGGGTCAGATGCAGTTCACCATGCAGCCTGTCAAAACCAGCACCAATATCGATCAGCTCCTGAATGATACGAGTGCCGTGGCCGACAATGGCGCGCACCACATCTTCGTGGCATAACCCTGCGCCTGCGATCAGGGTATCCTGCACATGCGATTCAAATGAATCGTTATCCGAACAGACACCCGCAATACCGCCCTGCGCATTCCATGTACTGGAATCCTGAAATGTACCTTTGTTCAGCAAGATCACCGAGCCGTGATCCGCAAGCCGACCGGCAGCCAGCAGTCCGGCAGCGCCGCTACCGATAATCAGAAAGTCCGTTTTGATCAGTTTTGCAGGTATATTCATAGCCGGGCCAGTCTATCCCGTCTGCGCAAGAATTTCACATGCAATTTCACATGCAATAACGCACGTTCAATACTTGCAAAAAAGCTGCCAGCCACAATGTGGCTGGCAGCTTTAATAACAAAATATTGAACTCGTCAGATATTGAAATTATTCACCCTGGTAATACAACCCGTCCTTTTTCATCTGTCGATCCCACAGGAAACAGCCAAGTGAAAATATGGTTACTGTAATTGCCACATCGATCCAGGACGACAAGAACGGGGTATGGTCAATATCCATCGCATGACCACTGATAATCCACATATACCGTTCCAGAAACGTACCCATAAGAATGCTGCAAGCAGGTATAAGCATCAGCGCAGGAGAGTGGCGCATTGCAGAGAATATCAACATCAGGAATGGCACGAATGAATTCAATAGAAAGAAGGCCCAGAAAACGAACCAGTTCGGGCCATTCATCATATTATGGAAACGGCCAATTTCTTCCGGCAGGTCGCCATACCACATGACCAGATATTGCATAAAAAAGAGGTAAGTCCAGATGATCGTCAAAGCCAGCATGATTTGAGCCAGATAGTTGAACACATAATCATTGATTCGGCGCTTCAATGAATCACGTTGGCGCAATACAAACAGTGAAACGATGAAAAATGCCAGGAACATACGGATCATACTCTCAGAATGGTAAGGCCCATAAATCGGGCTCCACCAACGCGGAACCTGCGTCATTTCAAAGTCCCACGCCGTGATGGTGGCATAGATGGCAAATACAACCGGTACGAGCAGTGCAACATTACGATAACGCCGACGATCTGCAGGATCGGAGTGTGGAAAATCCTTGCGTTGCAACTTGATAAAGTGCAAACAAAATGCCCAGACAGCCAGATACAGTACAATCTGCCGCGTATCAAAGAACACAACATTATGCCATCCGTTGAGGGGCTGGCCAAAGGTCTCACCGCCCATCCACGGAAAGCTGTGCGCGCCGCTGGCCAGAATAATCAGTAGTAAAATAAAGCCCAGAGGAAATAAAGCCCTGGATGATGCCATCAGGAAACGCACCTCATAACGCCATTTGCCGTTTACGAGATGCAGTACAGATGCCCAGAATGTGGCCGCAAGCGGGATATACAGGGTAAACAGATAGTTATCCATCAACACTGCCCAATTTGGAAATGACATAGTCATGTCTTACTTCCCTCCCTTTTTAGTAGCGCCACTCAGCACTTGAGATGCGCGTTCTTCCTTACTGGTGGCGGTCATACGTTTTTCAATCACATGACGGACAAAATTAACGACATCCCAACGTTCTGTCGGGGACATATCGTAACCATAGCGCGGCATGATATAACTACCGAATGTGATCGTTCCCCAAATCCAGCCATCGGTCAGATCATTTTTAACGTAATCAGATGACAAGTCAGCCGGCTGTGTTTCGAAGATCTTGCCTACTGGGCCGTCACCTTTACCAGCTGAGCCATGACATGGAAAGCAGTAGGTCATAAATAACGCATGGCCCATTTTGATCGACTTTCTGGTCGCCCTGACCGGATTTACGATATTTTCAGACGCATCGCGATCTGCAACCTTGGTCCATAGCCCGCCTACCGGTACAGAATCTTTGGGGTAGGTATTGATCGGCGGCTCTTGCGGCTTGATTGAAGGCTGGTTCATCAAGTCCCTAGACCACGGCCAGGCCATCACAGCGGTAGGCAATGCCAGCATGCATACAATTAACAAGAACTTTTTCATTGTGTCACTTCCCTGATTTCCAGAGCGCCGCATTTTTCCAGTACGGCACGCGCCTTATCACTTTTGTCCGGATCGACCTGTACCTCAACGCCGATCTGATCCTCACTGACCTTCTGGCTGTAGTATTTCTTCAACCGCTTGGGCATGCCTGAATAGATCAGGAACGCTATGATCGTAGCGTAAACGCCAAACATAATCGTCCCCTCATAGGTGATGACGATATCCATCGGTAATGGAATCACAGGTTTTCCACCCTGCGGTTGCACCGTAAACATGGCCTGCGCCGCGGCTGCAACCAGCAGAAATGCGCATACTGCCCCAGTAATAGCGCCGAAAAAGGTGAAGCGCTGAATAGGTTGATGGAACTCACCCAGCATCTCCTCCACTTCCGGATGCTCGATAGGAGAGTACAGTTCAATACCATCCACAACCATCTCTTTCAGATCGAGCACCTTCAGTTCAGATACAACGTCCCTTGCCTTGTCAAAGTCATCAAAGATACCGAACAGAAAATGTTTTTTCTTCCGCCTCATGACAAACCCTCCTCTGTTCTGATCATGTTATCTTTCACTTCGTTCAAATCCTCCATATCCGTCCTGGAGCTGGCCTTGCGACGATGGAAGACCATCTCTTTCACTTCATACATGGACACGCTTGGGAATACCTTGCAGAAAATCAGGAACAACATGGTAAACCAGCCAAAACTAGCTACAGTAATCGTTAACTGGACTGTACCCGGCCACACGACTGACCAGGTCCAGGGCTCATGATTGCTGGCCAGTGGTGGGCTGACAATCTGGAAACGCTCCAGCCACATACCCAGTTGCAACACCAGTGACAGCCAGAACATACCCCACATATTGTGGCGAACTTTTTTGAACGCCATCGCAAATGGCGCAACTGTTGCACACAGCAACATACCCCAGACAACCCAATGATAAGGCCCGAAGAATTTTTGCAATAACACCTCTTTTTCAAACATGTCGTTTGAGTACCAGATAGAAGCATATTCACCCAGGTTCAAATAGTTCCATACCATCGCAATGGCGAATGTCAGCTTGGCGGTCTTGTCCATGATCTCAGTGGTCATGTATTCCTCAAACTTGAATACATAACGCAACAGCACAAACAGAGTGATAATAGCAGCGCATCCGGAATAGAGCGCGCCGGCCACAAAATAGGGTGGGAAGGAGGTAATATGCCAGTCAGGCATGATCGACATGGCAAAATCGGATGCCACGATTGAGTGAACCGAAACAGCCAGAGGCACCAGGAAGCAGGCCAGCAGGACATAGGTCTTGCGGAAAGCCATCCATTCGCTAGCGCGCCCCATCCAGCCAATCGATAATGTAGTGTATAGCTTCTTGCGCCAGCCTGTTGCATTGTCACGGCAGATGGCCAGATCAGGGATCATGCCGACATACAGGAACAACACTGAACTGGTGGCGTATGTGGTGATGGCTGCCGCATCCCATAGCAGTGGTGAGCGGAAATTCGGCCAGATTGTGCGTTCATTCGGATATGGCAGTACCCAGTACATGTTCCATACACGGCCAAGGTGAATGACCGGAAAAATAGCTGCAGTCAAAATAGAAAACAAGGTCATCGCTTCTGCAAAGCGGTAGATCGGTTTACGCCAGTCGGCCTGCGTTAGTAACAGAATGGCTGACAACAATGTGCCGGAATGGCTCATACCAATCCAGAATACAAAGTTCGAAATATACAGTTGCCAGAAGTGTGGTCTGTTCATCAATGCGACGCCAAGTCCCTCATTATACTGGTAGGCTTCAGCTGCAGCACCGCACAATACCAACAACATACAGACGGCAAGAACGATCCAGAACTCTTTCCTGGGCGATTCAAGGCTGGCCAGGACATCCTTGTTGATCTTGGCCCATTCAATATCCTTCATGCTGTAATCACTCATCTAGTGCATCCCCTCTTTAATCTTTGTAACATCTATATTGATGCCTTCTGCAACGATAAACAGATCAGTTCGATCAGGCTTCTGTATCCCTGACGCGATCCAGATACATCACACACGGTTCCACATTTAGCTCTTCCAACACACGGTAGCCGCGCACATCTTCCGATTTATTCTGCTCAAAACGATCCAGTTCAACTTCATGTGAGGCCCACAGTGTCTTCACTTTACTGTCTTTATCTCTCAGATTTCCAAATACAATCGCCTCAGTCGGACAAGTTTGCTGACAGGCAGTTTTGAACGATCCGTCTTCAATATGATCACGATGACCTTCATCCTCAGCAGCATCCTTGGCAGAACGGATACGCTGTACACAGAAAGTACATTTTTCCATGACCCCCTTGGTACGCACAGAAACATCGGGATTCAACTGCATTTCCAGCGGATGAGCAACATCCTTGAAAAAATCAAAGAAGTTAAAATAACGTACTTTGTAAGGACAGTTATTACCGCAGTAGCGGGAACCCACACAGCGGTTGTAAACCTGTGCATTCAACCCATCCGGCGTATGATAAGTTGCAGCTACAGGACAGACCGGCTCACAAGGTGCATGATTACACTGCTGGCACATCATCGGCGTATAATGAGCACCACGTTCCGGATAATCGCTATGTTTGATATCAATATCGGTGTCACCATCCTGCTCGTTCCAATATCGTTCAATACGCATCCAGTGCATCGAGTGACCTCTGGAATAGTGTTCCTTTCCAACTACAGGCAAGTTGTTTTCAGCATAGCAAGCAGTCACACAGGAACCGCAACCAATGCATTTATTGAGGTCAATGGACATGCCCCACATATAGGGCTCATCTTCATAATAGTCTTGTTTGCGATAGTCTGACCAGTTCTCCAGCATCCGTTTAAGAGTCATGGTTTATACCTCCTTGTCGTTGCGGTTGAACTGTTTTGCAGTCACGGTACCAACCAGTTTTCGTCCGGCCTGAGTGCTGGTGTTACTCTCCAAAACAAGCCCACCGTTAGCCAGTGTCACCAACGGGCCTCTGTCAGCTACTTTGACAACTGTCACACGCGTGGCATGGGTTGCCAGTTCCCCTGTCTGCTTATCGAATTGAGCTGTCAGAATTTTGTATGGATTAACGCCGATACCCTTGGCATAGCGACCATATTCAGTATGGCCCTGACCCAATGGAATAGCGATGGAATTCTTATGAATACCAGGAAACAGAACCACCTTGGCTGTCAGTGATCCGGCAGCAGATTTGACACTCACCACATCGCCTGTAATAAAGCCCATTTTTTCCGCTGTTTTTGGATGTATTTCAACCCATGAATCCCAAACCACTTCTGTCAATTGATCCGGCAACTCCTGCAACCACGGCAGATTGGCGTGGCGACCGTCCCACAGACCAAGACGGGGAGATGGAATCAGATAGAACGGATACTGCGCATCATCGGCCTTTGCCTTGGGTAGTTGCACTGCCGCTGCGCTGGCAACGATAGGAGCGGCTTTTTCAGCTTTCAAATATACAAAGCCGGTAGAGAGAATACCCTGCTTGAAACCCTCCTCAGGTGTCTGACCGGGTACAGTTGCTTTGGGTGGATTCACCAGCGCCGGGCGCATGGTTAGCATGGCATCCATCACATAAGCCTCAAAATTTTCCCAGTGCTTGTATTTTGAATCCACATTAGCCAGCAGACCCAGCAGCAGATCGCCAAATGCACGTGTTGCGCTACTGCCGAACACAGGATTCATCACCGGTTGCTGCAGACTCAAATAACCATCTTCAGCAGCATAGGCCGGCATGGAAGTATTCCACTCTTCCAGATAGGAGTGAATCGGGATCACCAGATCGGATGCCATGGTGGTCTCATCAGGGAACATGGAGAAAGAGATGCGTATTTTAGCCTTCGCAAAGGCCTTGTCGGCAGCCATAAAGTCCGGTGCCTGATAGAGCGGATTTGTACCGAATACCACTGCTGTATCGAAGCTGCCACTGTTCAGACCATCGGTAAATGCTTTAAGCTGGGCCCAGCCGCCCATCTGTGGATGCAGATCCGGGAAAGCCACCTTATCGCGTGGAAGGATGGTTTTACCAACATTATCCAGCATGATATTGAGTAGCAGGATTGCATTGGCTGCTTGCGATCCATGCTCGAATCCTTCGGCGCTGGGGCCGGAGAGCACCAGGCTCGGGCTATGGCTGGTTAGCATATGGTGTAATTTATGGATACGATCGACACTGATATCGGTGGCTTTAGCTATATCATCAATATTGACATCTTTCAACGATGTCAGAACATCTGCGGAAACCCGCCCGGCATATTCGGCATCCTGAGCCAGCAGTGAAGCCAGCGCCAGGGCAAGGTTGCCCTCGGTTCCCGGCCGAATGGGCAACCAGCGATCGGCATTCGCGCCTGTCAACGTCATTTTGGGCTCAATCTGAACCAGCGTACCACGCGGCGCATTGCGGAAGTTGGCGTACTGCGTAGCGAACTGAACTGGTGACATCCATGTGCCCAGGAAATCGGCGCCAAAAGAGACAATCAACTGTGCTTTGTCAAAATCCAGTTTAGGCATGGCATAAGAGAACATCTTTTCATTGGCAGCATGACCAACAGCTGGCGGCAGCGTATCAAATACAAAGTGATTTTTCGAGCCCACAGCCTCCAGATATGAACCGATCAAGGCTGCATGGTGACCACTGGTCGCACCATTCAACCATGCCAGTCTGGCATTTTTACGACCCATCGCTTTTTTTAGCGTGTTTTCAGCCTCATCCCAAGATACATCAACCAGCTTGCCACCTTTTCGTATCATCGGCTTGGTCAGGCGATCCGGGTTGTAATGACCATGCAAACCGGCCTGCCCCATCATACACAGTCGGCCATGATTGACAGAAGATGCCGGATTACCCTCCAGCTTCAGAACGCGACCCTCACGAATACGGGCATATACACCACATCCTGCCGGGCACTGTCGGCAGGTTGATGCGTAATACATCTCAATGCCGGGACGCACAAAATCCTGCGGATCAACATTGGGCTCAACCAGCTCTTTGCGTACCTCAAGATCCACTTCATTGACAATATCTGTATCACCACAGCCGCTCAGAATCAGTGCGCTGCCAGCGCCGCCGAGGCCCATCGCCTTAAGAAAGGTGCGGCGACTCCAGTCACTGGCCGGTTTATTGCTCGCTTTGTTTTTTTGACTCATCATCAAATCTCCCTGAATGCCAACATCAATCTAATCATCAATATCATTATTTGTGGCATTGCCAACAGTCGTGTGGTGCATGCACAAGATGTTCGCGAATTTTCTTCGGCAGTCGTTCAGACAGTTTATTAATTTCAGCGACTTTCATGGCTTTTGGATGCTCCGGATCGAGCACGGCAGGCTGCGGGTGCGCCACCTCCATCACAGGCTTATCGGTCGCAGCAACCGGAATCATCCATCGCTTAGCCGGCGCCGGCTTGCCGATATCGGATGTACCCTGAAACTGTGAATGACAACTCAGACACCAACCCATGGTCAACGGGCGGATTTTGCGACCCACCGTGAATGTTTTCACATCACCATGGCACATACCGCACACCTGTTGCGTGGGCCGGCCATCCTTGAAAATAAAGCGTTGAATATGACGTTTGTGGTCAAAATGCACAAAATCCGGCAGATCATGCACCTTGCGCCATGGAATAGGCTTCTTCTGTTCCCAGTACGAAAACAGCTTCTTGATACGAGGCGTATTTCGAACCGACGGCAGATGCAGATGACAGCCAATACACTTGGCTACCGGCGGAATACCGGCCACCTTGCTGCGGCGAGCATAGGTGTGACAATACATACAGTTAATCTTGTATTTACCAGCATGCCGGACATGGGGGAATTCAAACGGCTGCTTCGCACTACTTACATCATCTGCCCAGGCACCGGAAGGCAACATCAGGCCCAGGGCGGCAAGAAACAATACCTGCCAGAATTTTGATAGCCAAGGCGTTTTCACTCTCTGCCACATATTGAAACTCCTCCCCTCATATCTTATTACTACAACAATAGAGTATCGCATTTATAAAGCCGTAAAACACGGGCTGTATAAATGGCTCCCTTCAAGATCCATCATACAAGATCGAACTATAGCGATTTTAGCGGCTTATTATACCACTAAATTAATGCGGGATTAATAATCCTTCATCTAAGCCCGCAACATACTGCAACTTCAACCCGCCGCCAAATCTCTCAACTCACCAATGGCAGCCGCATAGTCTGGCTTGCCATACACAGCAGAGCCGGCAACAAACGTATCTGCGCCAGCCTCCGCTACTTCTGCCATGGTTGCCACATTAACGCCGCCATCCACTTCCAGACGTGCCTCACAACCGGCATCATCCATCATCTTGCGCGCATCACGAATCTTGTCGGTCACAGCATGAATATATTTCTGACCGCCGTAACCCGGATTCACACTCATCAGCAGTACCAGATCCACACAGTGCAGCACATGCTGAATCGTGGCCACCGGCGTGGCGGGGTTCAGGCTCACACCCGCCTTTTTTCCCAGCGAGCGGATAAACTGCAGTGTGCGCTCCAGATGCGGGCTCACTTCTTGATGTACGGTAATATAATCGGCGCCAGCTCTGGCAAACGCCTCTACCTGAGTCTCCGGATGATTCACCATCAGATGGACGTCAATCGGCTTTTCCGTATGCGGGCGAATCGCCTTACATACATTATCGCCAATGGTAATTGGCGGCACAAAGGATCCGTCCATCACATCAAAATGGATCCAGTCAGCGCCAGCCTCGTCCACTGCCCTGATTTCTTCGCCCAAGGTGGCAAAATCAGCCGACAGGATAGACGGCGCAATCACAATACTTTTTTTCATCGGAAGAACTCCCTTTATTTGAGGTCGGATTTATAACGATTTTGACCTTATTTGTCCAGCAGTGAGAGCCACCGCGCAAGTGTTTTGACCTGCCCATCCGTCAGAGGTCCCCCTCTGCTTATGGCAAAACCGGGCATATGCTGCGAACCGACGCCATCGGCAATCACATGCGACAAGCGATCTTTATCATGATGATATTTTAATGATGGCCCCGATACACCCTCGCGATCAGTGCCATGGCACATCGCGCATACAGCCTGATAGATATCCATCCCTTTCAGCTTGCCTCTGGCCGGATCAAAATGGCATGCTGCGCACTTGCCCTTAAAAATACTGCGCGTCGATATATCCAGATGCGGGTTGGGTTTGACATGCAGCGTCACCCAGGCTTTGCTGCGATGGCCCGCATCATCTGTCAGCAACACCCACTTTCTGGCCTTGCCCTGCTTGGCAAAGGTATCCACAACGATCTTGATGCGGGTAAAACCACCCGGCATCAGCAGGCTCTGCTCCGGCGTCGCTACGCTACAACCGCAGGATGTTTGCACCGAAATAATATTGGCCATCGCCTCGCCGGCATTGCGCACCCGCAAGTAACCGACGGCTTTTTCCCCTTCTTTCACCGTACCGATATCCACATGATCCGGTTCAAACACCAGCACAGAGTTCGAAGCAAACTTATCGGCCGCCGGAGCCATTTTTGGTGTCTGCATCTGCTTGCAAGCAGATAAAGTGAGGCTGGCAACAATAAACAGCAGCAACCCCGTAATCGTGGATTTCAGAGCCACGGTTTCAAACACTCCGGTACAGCTTTTTCACCGCGCATCATGGCTTGTAGTTCAGGCGCATCGCACTGCAGCAAGGCATCAATGGCCGCCGCCACACTTTCGGCCTCTGTATCTGACTGAAACAGCCCGCCCAGCCACGCATCCAGTTCCAGCATTCCCTGCCGGTTCAAACGGTAGCGCATGCGACGAATTGCCAATTCAGCATTTTGCATGACGCCATGCTATCGACTATCTGGCGGCCTGAAAAGCGTAGCTATGATTTACGGGCCAGCAGTTTACGTTTAATATTATTGATGGCCGCGGTTGGATTCAACTCTTTCGGGCAGGCTTCCATGCAGTTCATAATCTGATGGCAACGGTAGAGGCGAAACGAATCTTCCAGTTGATCGAGCCGTTCGCCCATGGCTTCATCGCGTGAATCGACAATCCAGCGATTGGCCTGCAACAAGGCTGCAGGGCCAAGAAAACGATCGCCATTCCACCACCACGACGGGCAGGATGTGGTGCAACAGCCGCACAGGATACATTCGTAGGAACCATCCAGTTCGGCGCGCTGTTCGGGCGTTTGTAAACGCTCGTGTTCCGGTGTCGGTGTGAATGTTTTCAGCCACGGTTGAATCTGGCGGTATTGATCGAAAAAATGATCCATATCAACGACCAGATCGCGGATCACATGCATGGATGGCAGCGGGCGCACGTGAATCGGCTGTTTCAAGCCGGCAATCGGCGTGATGCAGGCAAGACCATTGACGCCGTTGATATTCACACCGTCCGAGCCGCACACACCCTCGCCGCAGGAACGGCGATAAGTCAGCGTGCCATCAAGCTGCCACTTAATATAATTAAGCGCATCGAGCAATTTCATGCCCGACCCCGTTATCGGCACTTTATAGTTCTGCATGGTCGGCTTGTCACCCTGTTCGGGATCGTAACGGAAAACTGAGAGTTGGATCATTTCGCTCATGAATCACTCCCCGCCCATGGATGGGCGGCTTTAGTAAGCATGCCGAAACCGCGCTTTTGGCATACGCTAAGGGGCCGAGGGCAGGATGCTCCGAGGCCGTTCATCACTAATAAACCCGCTTCTTGGGCGGGAACGATTCCACCGTCATCGGTTGCATTCTGACCGGCTTATAATCCAGCCACACCTGACCATCCCTGATACTGGCCAGCGTATGTTTCAGCCAATCCTTATCATCACGTTCAGGAAAATCATCACGCGCATGCGCGCCGCGCGTTTCCGTGCGCGCCAGTGCGCCGGCAGCAGCAGATCGCGCCAGTAACATCAGATTTTCCAGCTCCATCGCCTCAATCAGTTCCGTATTAAAAATACGATGGTCATCGGAAATATTCGCTTGTGGCAGCTCTGCCGCCAGCGTTTCCAGCCGTTCCACGCCTTCACGCATTACATCTTCGGTGCGATAGACACTGAAGTGCTCCTGCATAATGCTCTGCATGCGCCCACGAATATCGGCAATCTTGCCCCCGTCACGCGCATCATCCCGGCTCAACCAGGATTCCACCCGCTGCACGCCCTTCTGCCAGCAATCCTTATCCAGCGACGGGTGATAACGATGTTGTTTCAAACGCTTCATCACCTGATTGCCGCAAGCCCGGCCAAACACGATGATTTCCAATAACGAATTACAACCCAGCCGATTGGCTCCATGCACCGAAGCGCAGGCCGCCTCGCCAATCGCATACAAACCGGGATACGGCGTTTCAGGATCATCAGCCTGCCGACAGACCACTTCGCCAAAGCGATTGGAGGGAATGCCGCCCATGGTATAATGCGCCGTCGGCTGCACCGGGATCGGTTCTTTGGTGCAATCCACGCCGGCAAAACGCAGCGCCAGTTCGTGAATATTGGGCAGTTTAGAGAGAATCAGATCAGCCCCCAAGTGATCGAGTTTCAGCAGCGCATAATCCTTGTTCGGGCCACAACCGCGCCCTTCGCGCACTTCCAGCGCGATGGCGCGCGATACCACATCGCGGCTGGCCAGATCCTTGGCTGTCGGCGCATAGCGTTCCATAAAGCGTTCGCCTTCGGAATTGAGCAGGTAGCCGCCCTCACCACGCACTCCCTCGGTAATCAACGGGCCGACATCGGCAATGCCGGTCGGGTGGAACTGGAAAAATTCCAGATCTTCCATCGGCAATCCGGCGCTCAATGCAAGCGCACCGCCGTCACCGGTGCAGATATGGGCGTTTGTGGTCACCTTGAAAATGCGCCCGGCCCCGCCGGTGGCCAGAATCACCGCTTTGGCCTGAAACAGATGATATTCGCCTTTGGCGATATCCCAGGCCATGACGCCCTGACAGCCATCAGCATCGGTAATCAGATCCAGCGCAAAAAACTCCTGATAAAAATGGGTGCCGGCGCGCAGATTCTGCTGATACATGGTATGCAAAATCGCATGGCCGGTTCGATCCGCCACCGCACAAGCACGCTTGGCCAGCCCCCCTTCGCCGAACTCGCGCATCTGGCCGCCAAAGGCACGCTGATAAATCCGCCCATCCGCCTGACGTGTAAACGGCAAGCCAAAATGCTCCAGCTCCTTCACCACCAGCGGCGCCGCCCGGCACATATATTCAATAGCATCCTGATCGCCCAGATAATCCGATCCCTTGACGGTGTCATACATATGCCACAACCAGTGATCGGAGACCACATTGCCCAGCGCTGCATTGATACCGCCCTGCGCCGCTACGGTATGGGAGCGGGTCGGCAGGACTTTGGTGATGACAGCCACCCGGTGACCGGCGTCGGCCAGTTGCAACGCGCAGCGCATGCCCGCCCCGCCGGAGCCGATAATCACCACATCGTGAAAATGATGCTCGACCCTGTCTGTTGAAAGATATGCCACTTAGCCTCCCCAGGCCCAGATGATGGCCAGCCACCAGATCCCGAAACCCGTCATCACCACCAGCATGGCTCCGGTCAGACACACCCTCAGACCGGCAACATGCACATAATCTTCAATAATGACTTTCAGTCCCATATAGACATGAATCATCAGTGCAGCGATCAACAGCGTGTGCAACAAACGGGAGATAAAATGATCCAGCAAGTCCAGCAAACCCTGCTGATCAACACTGCCACCATACACCGACACCAGCAGAAAAAACGGCAACGGCAACAACACCGCCAACACCACTGCCGACAAACGCTGCCAATACCAGTCAGACAGGCCGCTATGGGCTGCGCCGGGTTCTTTTATCGGCAACTTAACTGGCAACGTGGTTTTTTCATTCATACCAGCAGCACCGCCAGCAGCACGGCGACTAGCGCAGTCAGCCCCAACACCAGCCGGGCGCTGTTACGCATGGCATCGCGGCTCTCGCCCCAGCCTGCATCAATACTCAGAAAGCGAATGCCATTACAGAAATGATACATCAGCGACACGCCGACCAGCCACAGGGAGAGCCTGCCAAAGCCGGAATGCAGCCAGTGCGTGACGTCGGCAAAATGGTGAGCAGTGCCAGTCATACCGTGCAACAACCAGAGATAGAGCGGCACGAACAACACCAGCACCAGGCCGGTGAATCTGTGTAAAATACTGGCTATCATGGCCGGCTGCCAGCGATAGATGGAGAGCCGGGGCGACAGAGGCCGCGTGTTATTAACAGACCGTTCTCTCATTCGGACGCCCTCCTTCAATTTGTCTGATTGTTGCTTCTTTATTCGTGTTCATTCGTGTCATTCGTGACTAATATTGCCTATAACCAGCATAAACCCTAAACCTGTCGACTACGTCTTTCCAGCCCGCTCAATACGCTGACGCATACCAGCCACCAGTTTAGCCAATTCTCCGGCCAGATACCAGCCACTGCGTTCCCCTGCCATACCGTGCAGCATCACTGCAGCAGCAATCATCACAGCGGGACTGACCGTTTCTATGTCCGCTCGGGCGATTTCTTCTCTTGCAAGCTGAGCGCCGATCATGCCGGCCAGCACATCGCCAGAGCCCGCCACGGCCAGTTGCGCTGAACCGAAGGGGTTGAGGTAAATATCGCCAGATGGCGATGCAATCAGAGTCTCCGAACCCTTCAACACCACCCAGCAACCAAAACGGGCGGTCAGCGCCATAATCGATTTCTTACGATCCCGCTGAACCGCGTCCACATGCATATTCAGCAATCGCGCCGCTTCGCCCGGGTGCGGTGTAATCACGGTCAGACAGTCCATGGCGGTTCTTCTGTCACCTAACTGCTGTTGCAGAGACTCATTGGCGGCAATGATATTGAGCGCATCGGCATCAATCACCATGGCTTTATCCACCGCCAGCATGGCGGATAAGCGTTTTCCCTGCGCCTTGCCCCAGCCCGGCCCGACCACCAGCGCGCTGGCGTTCTGCCAGTCCGCCGTGGATTCGGGGTGCGCCATCACTTCGACATTGGCCGCCGCAATAACCGGCCACACTGCATCCGGGCAGGCTATGCTGGCTAGCCCTGCCCCGGCGGCATACGCCCCCAGCCCGGCCAGTTGAGGCGCGCCGGTAAAACCCTGCGAACCCCCAAATATCCACACATGCCCATAGCTGCCCTTGTGCGACAAACGCTGTCTGCAGGGCCATGCACGGCTGAGAATCCCCTCATGCATCACACTGGCGGAATTCACACAAAAAGCATTCTGCTCATCCGCATGCTCACATGATTGCTGCCACGCCGAGTGAATCCAGGCATCCTCAATACCGATATCGGCCGAATTCAGCAGTTCGCCGGTATAGTCCCGCCCCTCATTTAACCAGTGCCCCCACTTGGTCGCCGCAATCGGCAGCGTGTAATCAGCCCGCACAGCAACACCCTGTACAGTGCCGCTATCAGCGCAAATACCGCTGGCGATATCAATACTGAGCACCGGGCGATCGCTCTGATTCAGACGATCAACAACCTCTCGCATACGCCCCTGCAGCGGACGACTCAATCCCGTTCCAAAAATGGCATCAACAACGATCACAGCTCGGGTCAGCCAACGCCACAATTCGGCAAGACAATGCTCGGAACAGGCTTCGCGGATCTTTGTCCCGGCTGTACGGGCCTTGTCGGCATGGGCTTTTGTCTCACCTGTCAGTTCGTCAACAGGCGTCAGGGTGACGATGGTAACGGGAATGCGGTGCTGTCTGAGATAGTAGGCAGCAGCGAATCCATCGCCGCCGTTATTGCCGCCGCCGGCAATGATCACAACCCGGCCATAGTCCGGCATACATTCAAGCACCGCATTGGCAACGGCAAGACCGGCTCGATCCATCAGCGTAAATCCGGACATGCCGGAGGTGATGGCCAACTGATCAGCCACACGCATCTGAGCCGCAGTCACAATTCGCATTTTATCCATCGGCTCGCCCCTCCCGTAAGACTTATTTTATCAGCAGAGTCACAAACTCCCTTGCTTACACTATGATTGTCAACAAAAAACCGCTTGCCATAACGACAGATCATAACGATAGATCAATCCAGTGACTCGGCTACAGCAAAAGCCATGGCAACCCCGTCATCATCAGTCAGCGACAGATGAACGCGGTGGATATCCAGGCCTTCCGCCACCTGCCTGGCTGCCGCATGCAGTGTCACTACAGGCTTGCCGGAGGATTGATGAATGGTTTCGATATGATGCGGCGCAACGCCCTGATGAAAGCCGGTACCCAAAGCCTTTGAAACCGCCTCCTTGGCGGCAAACAGCATGGCGAACCGGCGCACCGGGTTGCCCTTGGCCCTGGCCTGAGCAATCTCTTTTTCGGTATATATTCGTTGCTCAAAGCGCTCACCAAAGCGTTGCAGCGATATCTCAATCCTTGCAATCGCAATGCGATCAGTGCCTATGCCAATAATCAACGCACCATCACCGCCTTGAAATCGGCCACAGCCTGATGCAGCCCCTTGAATACGGCATCGGCGATAATGGCATGGCCTATGTTCAACTCCTCGATTTCAGTAATCGCACAAATAGCCGACGTATTTTCAATGGTCAGACCGTGACCGGCATGCACCATCAGTCCTATTTCGCGAGCCAGTCTGGCGCCATCTCGCAATGCGGTCAGTTCTTTACGCTGATCCTCGCCCTGATAATTCGCATAATGCCCCGTATGCAACTCAATGACCGGCGCACCGATTTCCCTGCATGCCCTGATTTGTGCAGCCACAGGATCGATAAACATCGACACGCGTACGCCAACTGCGCTCAACCTCGCCACCACATCGGCCAGCCGCGCCTGGTGCACCACCACATCCAGTCCCCCTTCCGTGGTTAGCTCCTGCCTTTTTTCCGGTACCAGACAGCAGGCAGCCGGCCTTAACCGTTCACAGATAGCGACGATCTCTTCATTCGCCCCCATCTCCATATTCAGATGCAGGCCGGGGATGGCCGCCAGTCGTTCAATATCACGATCCTGAATATGGCGACGATCTTCGCGCAGATGCGCTGTAATACTGCCAGCCCCGGCAGCCAGACAAACAGCCACGGCATCGACCGGATCAGGGTATGGCGTGCCCCGCGCCTGCCTGAGCGTGGCAATATGATCAATATTTACACCGAGATTTATCATGTTTTATCCCTTACAAACTGCCAGTTATTTTAATGCCATGCTCGTTTAGAAGCTGGCGTATCATGGTGTGCCAGCTATCGACATCTCCTGCACTGAGCCGGACAGAGCCACCAGATACCACGGCAGCAATGGATTTACGCAAACCCATGGATACCGGCATGCCTTGCCCGCATTGACCACACACCAGCCGCGCATGCTGCCAGAACATGATTTGCTCCGCCTCCCTGCCACACTGCCAGCAATGCGACAGATCACCCAGCCAGCCAGCCACATCAAGCAAAAACCACACAGCGCCCGGCAATCCCTGGTGCTGGCCGCGTTCGGCCAGCAGCAACAAGGCCGCTTTTGTCTCATCAAATCCCTGCGGATCACCCTCCTGAAACAGACGCGATGCCATGGCCAGCAATTCCAGCCCATGCAGAGAGAGCGCCGGCTGCAGCAAGCTGCAGCCACGTTGAATATCGACCAGCGTACCCATGCCTGTACGGCCAGTCCGCCAACTCACCTGTAGATCATACAATGGTTCGAGCGAAGCTCGAAAATTATTTTTGGGCCGTCTGGCCCCTCTGGCCATGACCGTAATGCGTCCATGCTCTGCGGTTAAAAAATAGCAGATCAACGACGTTTCGCTATAGGGAATCCTTCTCAACAACAGCGCATCATCGCGTATTTCAGCCATCAATACCAATCCGTAATCTGTAATCTGTAAATAGAGACAATAGTTTAAGCCACTCGACTTGGCGCATCATCCAACCAGTTCCATGAGTCGGCACAGCATGGAAAGCAGGCTGCAGTGGCGGATCAGCCGGCCGGAACAATTACTCCTCGTTTGATGCTGAAAATGTCCAGCTGCTTTTGGCCGATACCAGTGGCGTCAAAATGCACATGGCCGGTCAGGGCAGGAAAGCCATCAGGATCCTGCAAGGCTTCGAACACATCGCGCTTTTCCAGACCGAGACGACTGGTTATGACTGTGGCGATACGCATCGAATCGTAGGCCAGACGCATCAAATCGGTCGTTTTCTCACCGCCCCACGCTTCTCTGTAGGCAAACTGAAAATGCTGCAGCAGTGGATCATCACTCTCTTTCTGATTGCCGATACCGGTTGTTGTAAAACGGGCATGCGACAGGTAACGGCCCCGATCATCCAGCAGGTGACCATCTCGCCAGCGACTGCTGCCATACAGCGGCAAGCCGGATATATCGGCATAAGCCAGCTGCCCGGCCAGCAGCGCCACCTGTTTGCCATTCAGGGCCAGATAGACCGCATCAAAACCGACCGGCATACGAATCTCCATGTCCATCTCGGGCAGGAAGACATTCAGATCCTCATCAAGCGCTGCCAGCACGGTTTCGTCATCCGTGTCATAACGCAGTTGGCGCAGCTGATCCCGGTAATCCAGCGTCCCCGGCGCCAGTTCCAGCGTCTGCAACACTTCACCGCCCAGCGCCTCAAACGATGTTTTAAACATTTTCGCTTCGGTCTGTGAACCGTCGCCATCAGAGATCACAACCATCCGTTTGGCACCATGCTGCCATGCATATTCAGCCATCACATTCACCTGCGCCAGTGGTGAGAGAGTGTGAATAAACAGCGCCTCCGACCGGGCGGCCAAATCCGTGCGACCGGTCATGCTGATCATAGGAATATCCGGCTTGAGATAGGGCAACAGCGCCTCGGTTGTGGAGGCCAGCAACGGGCCGATGACAATATTGACCGATGCATCGGCCAGTTGTTGATAGGCCTGAACTGCCGTGGCCGGATCCGATGCCGTGTCTTCAATACGCAAGGTGATATATTCATCATATGCCAGCCCGGACAGGGCGATGCGAATACCGCGCAGCGCCTGCTGACCAAAACGGGCGTATGGACCGCTTAACGGCAGCAGAACCCCGATCGTTGCGGCCCGAACCTGGCCACTTGCCCAATCGCGCAGCTGGTGTATTTCACTGCTGCCCGGCGCTGCTGCTGCCAGCAATTCCGCAATGCGGGCCACACCTTGCACATCGCCGCTCATCAGCCGTGTATGGCCGGCAAACAGAGCAAATGTCGGCAAAATATTCCTCGGCAAGCTGGCATCCGCCATCACCTCTTCTACTGTTTGCATGGATGCGCGTCGGGCCGCCATTCGTAACCAGTGATCCCGACCGGCAAAATCAACCTCGGCTGCCGCCAGCAACCAGCTAACCGCCTCACGTTCGTCTGCCTCCTGCAATAGTGACGGAGCAACATCAAATACCTGATCTACCAACTCCCGCGTCAGGCCGGGATGCCGCAAGGCCTTGCTCATCTGCGCCAGAGCGCGACCACTCTCTTCCTGCTCAAGCCACCAGCGCGCCAGCCAGAAATGCGCATAGGGAACCAGAGCATGATGCGGATATCTGTTGATTGCCGCTTTTGCCGCTTCATCGGCATCGGGCAAATCACCTTCCAGCATCAATTGCGCTTTACGAAACTGTGCTTCCTCACGAACCGGCTCAGCTTGACTGGCAGATAACCTGTCCAACTCACTGAGAATAGCATCGATATCACCGCCGCTGCGGGCCTGCGCCAGCAAACGCTGAATCTCGGCATTGCCTGTAAATGCCTGTTGCATCTGCACGATGGCTGGCTTTGGAGTCACCTGCGGCGGCATTTTGGGCTGGCAGGCGCTAAGCAGCAACAGAGCGGCGAGGAGAGTAAATAGCGCAGCCGGTATTGCAACCGGGCGGCGGGGAAGATAACGTGTCCACAACATGGATTCGCAACCTAATCATCTATCCCCATGCGGCCAACTGTTCGTTGTCGCTACCCCCATCGGAAATCTCGCCGATATGACCTACCGCGCCGTAGAAACATTGCAATCGGCCCATATTGTTGCTGCTGAAGACACCAGAAACAGCCGCAAACTACTCCAACATTACGGCATCAAGACACCAATGGTCGCCGTACATGAGCACAATGAGTCGGCCATGCTCCAGACCCTGCTATCACATCTCGAAAGCGGAAAAAATATCGCGCTGATCTCCGATGCCGGCACACCGCTGATTTCCGATCCCGGTTATCGGCTGGTGTGCGGCCTGGTCGCCAAAGGCATTACCATTGTGCCTATTCCCGGTTGCAGCAGCGTCATCACCGCCCTCTGCGCTGCCGGCTTGCCGACCGATCATTTCCGTTTTGCCGGCTTTTTGCCCCGTAGCGGCAAAGCGCGACACATGGAGATCGGTCGCATTGCCGGATCTGATGAAACTGTGGTGCTGCTTGAATCACCACGCCGCCTGCTCACCACTTTACAGGAGTTGCAGACAAGCATGCAGCCGCAGCGGGAAATCGTGGTCGCCCGCGAACTGACCAAACTGCATGAAGAGTTCGTGCGCGGCGATGCAGACAAGCTGATTAGCCACTTTTTGGCGCAAGCGCCGCGCGGTGAAATTGTGTTGATGATCGGCCCGGCCAGTGATGACACCGTGAAACTCACCGATCAACATATAATAGATTGTCTGAACCAGCCAGCCATGCAATCGCTACCCCCATCAGCCCGCGCCAAAGCGGTCGCCCGCACCCTCGATATCAGCAAATCACAGGTCTATGCGCTAATTACCAATCAACAACCATGAGCACAAAACAGGGGCGGCGGGGAGAAGAGCGGGCGACGCGCTATTTGACCCACCGGGGTTATCAGATTCTGGAACGCAATGCCCGGCTCGGACGCGGTGAACTGGATATTGTTGCCCGACGCGATGATCTGATCATCTTTATCGAGGTGAAAGCGCACCGTTCGCGCCAGTCCAGCTTGCTGGCCATGCATCCGGACAAGTGCGCCCGCCTGCGCTCGGCTGCCGAAACATGGTTGAGCCGGCACGAAAATTACGCAACATGGCAATGCCGCTTTGATTTAATCATCCTGACCCCTAGAGTCGGCTTGCCGGCGTGGATTCCGCCGCGCATAGAACACATGGAGGATATCATCAGGTGAGCACCAGCCAGCAGCATACAGATGCCTTGATCAAAGGTGCATTTAACGATGGCATTGCACTGCGGAAGCAGTGCATGGAATGTCTGTCCGAACCGCTGCAACAAGCCGCAGCAGCTATCGTCAAATGCCTGACAAACGGTGGCAAAGTGCTGGCCTGCGGCAATGGCGGTTCCGCCGCCGATGCCCAGCATTTCGCCGCCGAGCTGGTTAACCGTTTTGAAGTCAATCGGGCCGGACTGGCCGCTGTAGCGCTCACCCATGACGCATCGGTGATCACCAGCATCGCCAACGATTTCTCTTTTGCGCAGGTATTTTCCCGCCAGGTTGAGGCGCTGGGGCGGCCCGGCGACCTGCTGCTGGCCATTTCCACCAGTGGCAATTCAGATAATATTGTCGCCGCCGCCGCCGCCGCTGCCGCCGTCGGCATGCAGACAATCGCCCTGACCGGCAAGGATGGCGGCGCACTGGGGCGCAGCGAGCATGCCCACATGCAGCTGAATATCCCTCACCCGTCCACGCCGCGTATTCAGGAGATGCATATCACCTGCTTGCATATCCTGTGCGCGCTGGTTGATCAATCCATGTTTGGAGGAACCCATGACCATTAAACCGCTCTCACTAGCCAAGCTCAAAACTGTGCCGCTGGCCAAGCGCATGATTGACACCGACAGCAAGGATTTCGGTGCCCCCTTCCAGCCGGGTAGCGGCTTCGAAAGTTTTTTATGCAGCCTGCCCAACTTAGGCTGCGCCGGTGATCTGTTTCGTCTGCGCGATGCTATTGTTCAGGCCTTTCGCAACAAACATGCGATCATTCTCGCCTGTGGCGGCCATGTGCTCGATTCCGGTCTGGGGCCAGTGATCTGCCGCCTGATTGAACAGAAAATTATTTCCGGACTGGCGCTGACCGGTGCTGCGCTGGAGCAGGATGTGGAGATCGCCATTTCCGGTCGTACTGTAACAGCCCGCGAACGAGAACTGAGCAACGGCCATTACTGTATTACCGAAGAGACCGGCTGTTTTATCAACGATGCCATCAACTTCGGCACACTGGAAAACTGGGGGATCGGCAAGAGCATTGGAAAACGCCTGCAGGACTCGGAACTGGAACATCTGGATCACTCCATTATTGCGACCGCCTTTCGTAACGGCATTCCGGTTTCCGTGCATCCGGCCATCGGTGCCGATGCCTTCTGTTTTCATCCCGCCGCCCATGGCGAATCGCTCGGCGCTGCCGGCATGGTCGATTTCCGTCTGCTGGCGGCCATGATGGCGGCCAGCAGTCACGGCGTTGTTATTAATGTCGCCTCCAGCGTGGTGATGCCGCGCGTATTGCTGCATGCAGTTGATGCCGCCCGCAATGTCGGCAAAGAGATCGAATCGGTCACCACTGCTGTCATCGATCCCGCCGCCAGCACCTCGGCCATTACCGATGTCGTCACCCGCCTGTCACTGCCCGACGGCGCCGGATTCTGGCTCTCCGGCCCCGACGAAATCCTTGTTCCCCTGCTCTTTGCCGCCGTACTGGAAGCACTGGGCGATGATATTCACTAAGGTAGCTCTGAATAACTCAGAGCTACCGTACCGGCCATAGATGGCCGGTCAAAAATAAGTGCCGCAAGCACTTGTTTTTGTGAGAAAAGGAAAAATCACACTTTTTCCTTTTCGTGCTGAAAAACTACATGGACATAGTTTTTCAGCGTATTCATAATTGGAGTTATCATGCCATTAATTCGACTACTCATATTACTGACCGCCGCGCTCGCCCTGCCCGGCTGTTTTGCCACCGCCATAGTTGGCGGTGCCACTGCCGGCGCCAGCGGCGTACAAGATGAGCGCACCATTGGACGGCAACTCGATGATGTCGCCATTGCCACCAAGATTGATGCCCGGTTGATTGCCGAACGCGATATGCCATCACGATGGGTGAGCGTCGAAGTGATTCGGGGCCATGCCACACTGACTGGCTACCTGCCCACGCGCCGGCATATCGAACGCGCCCTCTTTATCACCAAACAGATTCGCGGCGTGTTAACAGTGGATAACAAAATAAATGTCGGCATGCCGAAGATTCGCAGCGTATTGTCCGATGCTTGGATCACCGCGCGCATCAAACGCCAGTTCTGGAACGACAAACTGGTATCCGGCTTCAAAATCCACGTCAATACGGTCAATGGCAAGGTTTATCTGCAGGGCGTTGTCAATAAACTGATCGAACGTCAACGCGCCAAGGATCTGGCCAG
>Ga0256829_1000749_pt1 | contig 29853 bp, 27 predicted proteins | sample 131447metaG_FD_185979 | JGI IMG/M metagenome (GOLD analysis project Ga0256829, IMG submission 185979) | Hydrothermal vent microbial communities from Lau Basin, Pacific Ocean - 131-447 | ecosystem: Environmental > Aquatic > Marine > Hydrothermal vents | place: Pacific Ocean: Lau Basin | collected... | reverse complement strand
AGTGATACTGCATGGCGCATCTATGAGAAACTGCCTAAGCCATTTCGGTACAATATGGGTGATCAGCTTATTAGATCGGCAGACTCAATTGGTGCAAATATTGCTGAAGGGTACGGACGATACCACTACAAAGACAGTATCAAATTTTACTATAATGCGAGAGGTTCACTGTGGGAATCAAAACACTGGATTTACTTACTACACAAAAGAGATCTCATTGCAAAAGAGCAGTACAGAATTTCAATGCAGTTACTTGAACAACTTGGGAAAAAACTGAATAGTTTCATTCAAAGCATAAAGCGACGAGGAGATAAAGCATGACAGCCAATATACCAATACACCAATACACCAGTAACCGCTTGCCTAAAGGCAAGCTATGCTAAACCGCCTCCACTTCACCTTCAGTGACGAAAAGACCAAGCAGCACGCCTTCAATGCCATACGGCAGGAGCAGCAGCACATCGGATACTATGCCCTGCCCGAACAGAATACTGCACCTATCCATGATTACTGCAATACGATCAACGAAACAGTCGATACCATTGTCGTCATCGGTATCGGCGGGAGTTCTCTTGGGGCAAAGGCGGTCTACGAGTTCATCAAACCCACCCGTACGCTCAAACGCAAGCTCTACTTCTTTGAAAGCACCGACCCGGTCAATATCGCAGCGCTGCTGGAGAAGATCGATTTTGAAAAGAGCCACTTTCTTGTTATCTCCAAATCCGGCACTACGGTAGAAACATTTTCCATCTACAAATATCTCTTCAACCTTCACCGCAATCCGGCAAGCTACACCTTTATCACCGACCCCGGTTCACCACTGGAACAGTATGCAAAAAGTATCGATGCAGCGGTACTGCACCTACCCGACAATGTAGGCGGACGCTTCTCCGTACTCTCGGTTGTGGGGCTGGTACCGCTGGCACTCTGCGGCATTGACATCGAAAAACTGCTTTCCGGCGCCAAATGTGTCAAAGAGAGCTTTTTTAGCGACGGCTACCTCAAAGAGACACTGCTGACCAAGGCAGCCTTCTATGCCAAACACCATGCGCAGTACCACATCAACTGTCTTTTTGCCTACTCCGAGGCGCTCAAGTACTTCTGTGAATGGTACGTGCAGCTGTGGGGAGAGAGTCTTGGCAAACACCAGCGCCACTCCGCTTTCAATGTGGGACTTACCCCCATAGGGCTCATCGGCCCCAAAGACCAGCACTCCTTTTTACAGCTCATTATGGAGGGGACACGTGACAAGTCGGTAACATTCATCAAGGTAGAAGATTTTCATGACAAAACCCAAATTCCGCAACGTACCCTCGAACATCTTGAATCACTCGATGTACTCAACGGTCTTGGGTTCGCCGAACTGATCAATATGCAGTGTGATTCTGTTACAGAAGCGCTGCTTGCACAGGAAGATATTCCTGTCGATACACTGGTACTTGAAAGTATCGATGAGGCAACAATCGGGAAACTCATCTTCTACTACGAACTGCTCACTTCACTCGTGGGAGAACTGATCGATGTCAATACGTACGATCAGCCCGGTGTGGAAGCAGGTAAAATCATTTTGAAGCAGAAGCTTAAAAACAGAGCCTAGTCTGCCTGCTTCAGTGCAGTGTTTGCCAACTTTTTAAACTCTTCGGAAGCCTCAAGCAGCTCCCGATAGGTTCCTCTACTCTCTATCTTTCCGCCCTTGAATACCAGAATCTCATCAGCATGTTCTATCGTCGTCAGTCGGTGTGCGACAATGAATGTGATCATCTCCTCTTTAAGTGCCTCAAGCGCCTGCTGGATCGCTTTTTCGCTTTTGTTGTCCAATGCGGATGTCGCTTCGTCGAGAATGAGTACATCAGGGTCTTTGTAGAGTGCCCGAGCCAGAGCAATACGCTGACGCTGACCACCGCTGAGATTGGTTCCAAACTCATCAAGGCGCGTGTGAATACCTTCCGGCAGTGCTTCCACGAATTCCCAGGCATGGGCACGCTCAAGTGCACGGATAACACGTGCTTCATCCACAGTTTCACCGTAAGCAACATTGTTGGCCACCGTATCCTGAAAAATGAAGATACGCTGGGTTACAAACGCAATCTTTTGATGCAGTGAATGAAGGGTGTAGTCACGAATATCATCATCGTTGACATAAATGGTTCCCGAAGTGGCATCGTAAAAACGTACCATCAGGTTAACAAGGCTGCTCTTACCCGCACCGCTGTCCCCCACAAGGGCATACACTTTTCCCTTGACAGCATCGATGTTAATGTGCTCCAGCGCTGTTTTGTCACCATATTTCAAAGAGACATCATCAAAGCGGATACGCTCAATATGGGTTAAGACCTTTGGTCCGGAAACAATGGTGGGTTCGGTTTTGAACAGTTCATCAATCCTCTCGGTGGCAGCAATGGCATCCTGCATCTGATTGTGTACATTGGAGAGCTTTTTGATAGGATCGTACAGCATAAAAAGTGCCGTAACGAATGCGAAAAAACTCCCCACTGTCATATGTCCATCAATAACTTCATTCGCACCGACATAGATGGTAACGGCAATCGCCACAGAACCGAACAATTCAAGTGCCGGGCTTACCAGCGCATTGGTACGGCTCTGTTTCATGGAAAGTTTGAAGAAATTCATATTCTCATCACTGAAGCGCTGCTGTTCATACTTCTGTGAAGAGTTTGACTTGATAATTTCAATATTGTTGAATATTTCGGTCAAGCGTGATGTCAGGTCGGCATTGCTCTCCTGCGAACGGGTCGAATACTTTTTCATCCGTTTGGCAAGCAGTTGCAGCGGCAGCAGCGCCAACGGCATCACGACCAGAAAATAGAATGCCAATTTTGGACTCTGCCAAATGACATATCCTGTCAAGGTGACAATAAGCATCGCATTGATCAATACACTTGGTATCAGACCGGAAACAACATTTTGGATACGCGCAATATCATTGGTAGTACGGCTGAGCAGTTCTCCGTTTCGCATACTGTTCAAAAAAGCCATATCCTGATACATCAGATGCAAGGAGAGTTTGTTGCGTATTTTTCTGACAATATCGTTGCCGATATAGACAGTATAGTAGGTCTGTACATACTTTCCAAGCGACTTCACAAAAAAGACTGCGACAATAGCAAAAGGAATCAGCTTGAGCATTTCCCTGTCTTTGGCAATGAATACCTGATCGAGGACCGGTTTGAGCAAATGCGCAGAAGCCGTTGTACCGACAGCCACTGCCACCATACCGAGTACAGCATAGAGAAACTCCCGCTTGTACTCGGAAAGATAGGGAAGAAAATAGAGAAAGAGTTTTTTCATTGGCTAATTTTAGCATTTGAACCTTACAACGATGATTTTTGCTATACTTTCATAAAAAAAGGCAGAACGATGCGGGCAGTTTTTCTGGACAGAGACGGTGTCATAAATGCAGAGAAGGAGTATCTCCATACCATCGAAGCATTCGAATTCATCGACGGTGTTTTTGAAGCGTGCAGGCACTTTCAACACCTTGGCTACAAACTTGTCATTGTCACCAACCAGTCAGGCATCGGCCGGGGTTACTACACAGAAGATGATTTTGAGATACTGACACTCTGGATGCTCGAACAATTCCAAAAACACGGTGTGCTGATTGATGCTGTCTACCACTGCCCTCATACCCCGGACGCCGCCTGCAGCTGCCGAAAACCAAATCCGGGCATGATGCGTCAGGCAGCACAGGAACACAACATCGATCTTTCCGACTCATGGATGATCGGAGACAAAGAGAGTGATATCGAGGCCGCACTTGCAGCAGGGATCGGCCATACCATTCTGGTCAGAAGCGGCCACACCATTGATGAAAAAGCAAGCCGAGCCGACTATCTCTTAGACTCCATTAAAGAGAGTATGGATATAATTAACACCTAACTTTCAGCAGGGAGTACCATGCGCTACAACGATATCGATTTCAACCATAAAACCATTCTTATTACCGGCGGTGCAGGTTTCATCGGTGCTAATCTGGCTTTTTACTTTCAGGAACACTTTCCCCAAAGCCGTATTGTCATTTTTGACAAATTCCGCAGTGAAGAGACCTTTTCCAGCGGCAACCTGAAAAGTTTCGGACATTACAAAAACCTTATTGGATTTCACGGGGACATCATTTGCGGTGATCTGACTGACGAAGCCGCACTCAAACACCTCGAAGAGACATATTCTTTTGACTATATTTTTCATGAGGCAGCCATCTCCGACACACGTGTGTACGACCAGGAGATTATCATGCGTACCAATGTCAACAGTTTCTACCCGATTTTGGAAATGGCAAAACGAATGGATGCCACACTTGTATACGCCTCCTCCGCAGCAACGTACGGCTCCCTCCCCTCTCCCCAGACTGTCGGGAAGGAAGCACCCGAAAACCCTTACGGGTTCAGCAAGTATGCTATGGACCAGATCGCCTACCGGTATATGCGCGAACATCCGGATATGCGTATTGTCGGACTGAAATACTTCAACGTTTACGGTGCGCGAGAATTTTTCAAAGACAAAACCGCCTCCACCGTCATTCAGTTTGGACACCAAATTCTTTCTGGCAAAGCACCACGCCTTTTTGAAGGAAGCGACAGAATCGTACGCGACTTTGTTTACATCAAAGATGTCATTCAGGCAAATATCAAAGCATGTGATGCCAAGCGCAACGGTGTTTTCAACGTGGGAACGGGGAAACCGAGAAGTTTTCAAGACATTGCAGACATTCTACAAAAAGAGCTTGGTACGGATTACGGTACAGAGTACTTCCCCAACCCTTATACCGGATACCAGATGCACACACAGGCAGAAGTAGCCACCACCAAAGAGGCGCTCGGATACGAGCCGGAATGGGAACTTGAAGAGGGCATCAAAGACTATCTGCCAGAAATTGTCCGCATGTATGAAGAAGAGGTTAAACCTGCCCAATGATAGAACTCAAATCCCATACCCCCCGCATACTTGTTGTCGGTGATCTGATGATAGACCATTACCTTTGGGGACAGTGTGAACGCATTTCCCCTGAAGCCCCGGTACAGGTTGTCGCAGTTGAAAAAGAGACTTCCGTCCTTGGTGGTGCGGGAAATGTCATCAACAACCTCAAAGCGCTTGGTGCCGATGTTGATGTCATCAGTGTCGTCGGCGATGATGCAAGTGCCAACGAGCTGCGCTCTTTGCTGCAATACATTGGCGTCAGCGACGAACAGCTGATCACAGAGCAGGGGCGCGCTACTTCCAAAAAGAGCCGTATTATCGCCTCCCAGCAACAGGTTGTCCGCTATGACAAAGAGAGTACGGACGACATTACTGAAGCAACGCAGCAGACACTTTTGGCGCACTTCACAACTCTCCTGCCCAATTACGATGCCGTACTGCTCTCTGATTACGGTAAAGGTGTGCTTACAGCCAAACTGACCAAAGCACTTATTGCCGAAGCCAACCGTACAAACATAAAGGTACTTGTCGACCCCAAGGGAAAAGACTATACCAAATACAGCGGTGCCTATCTGCTCACACCCAACAAAAAAGAGGCGGCAGAAGCTTCCGGTATTGAGATCGACACCACTGAAGCACTCCACAAAGCCATTACCCATCTCAAAACGAAGTGCAACCTGAGTGTCTCACTCATTACCCTCAGCGAGGAAGGTATTGCCGTTTACGATGAAACTCTGCGCGTCCACCCTACCGTCGCACGTGAAGTCTACGACGTTACCGGTGCAGGCGATACGGTACTGGCATCACTCGGTTTTGCCCTTTCATGCGGTTACGATATCGACAGTGCCGTGAAGTTCGCCAACCTTGCTGCAGGTGTTGTTGTCGGCAAGATCGGTTCAGCCACAGCTACTCTCAACGAGATCATCGAATACGAATCGAGCCTGAACAAATCAACCAGTGACTCGCATATCAAAACATTTGAAGAGATTTCTCTTTTGGGTGAAGAGCTTAAAAAACGTGGCAAAAAAATCGTCTTTACCAACGGATGTTTCGACATCCTTCATGTAGGTCACGTCAAATATCTCGAAGAGGCCAAAAGCTACGGTGATGTCCTGATTGTCGGACTCAACAGCGATGCCAGTGTCAAGCGGATCAAAGGTCCCTCCCGTCCGGTCAACCCCCAGGAAGATCGCGCCTATATTCTTGCTGCTCTTGAGACGGTCGACTATGTAGTAATCTTCGAAGATGATACCCCTTATGACCTCATCAAAGCTGTCCAGCCGCATATTCTGGTCAAAGGCGGTGACTATGAAGGTAAAACCGTTGTGGGACAGGATATCGCCGATGAACTTCGCCTGGTACAGTTTGTCGACGGCAAAAGCACCACGAAGATCATTGAAAAAATAAGTACCCAATGTTAGAAGGAAATGTTATGCAAGCCTCACTTGACACGATTGCGAAAGAGTTTAACGCACACAAAGAGACCATTGAAAAGACTATTGAAACACTGCCGCAAACACTTGCCGATGCTTCCAAACTGGCAGTAAAAACACTGCAAAACGGCAATAAGATTCTGCTGTGCGGAAACGGCGGTTCAGCTGCCGATGCCCAACACATCGCCGCAGAACTCACCGGCCGTTACAAAAGCGAAAGAAGAGGACTGCCCGGCATTGCTCTGACCACAGATACTTCTGCACTGACCGCCATCGGCAATGACTACGGTTACAACCGCGTGTTCGACCGTCAGGTGGAAGCACTTGCTCAGCCGGGAGACCTGCTAATTGGCATCTCCACCAGCGGAAACTCTGCCAATGTCCTTTCTGCGCTCACACTTGCCAAAGAGCTCGGATGTACCACCATAGGCTTCTCAGGAAGAGACGGCGGGCAAATGAACGAGGTATGTGATATCAACCTCGTTGTCCCTTCAAACGACACTCCACGTATTCAGGAGATGCACATCCTCTTTGGCCATACCATCTGCCAGATCATCGACGATGCATTTTAGCCGCGTATACCTTTGACTACCTCCAAAACATCGTTTGCATCGATGCGTGTCATACATTCGTGATGTCCAAGCGGGCAGGTACGTTTCATGCAGGGTGCACATGCCATCTCTTTTTTGACAATCACCCCATTGTCATTTTTCCACTGTGATGTTTCCGTCTCTTTTGTAGGTCCAAAGAGTGCTACGGTCGGCACACCGAATGCCGCTGCCACATGCATCGGACCGCTGTCTCCGGTAATGAACAGATCAAGCGATGCAATTTTTTTCATAAGCTCCGGTACGCTTGTTTTACCTGCCAGGTTTTCATAGTTATGCACACTTTCCTGCTTCAACCCGGCTTCGATATCTGCCGCAATATCCGCTTCACCAGGGCCACCGAAGATGACGATGTCATACTCTTTTGAGAGTGCCGCAGCCACTTGGGCGAACTTCTCCGGATACCACCGCTTTGCACTGCCGTAACTCGCCCCGGGATTGATGCCTGCCTGCTTTCTGTCCGGTTTCTCTGCATTCTCTTCAGGCAGATAGAGTTTCAGCTTCCCCGGCTCTTCTGAATCCCAGTCAAAACACTTCTCCACAAACCTGTTGTAACGCACTACCTGATGCTCTACGATACCTTTTGCCTTTCGGTAGACACACTTTTTTTCAGCTTCCAGAAACCAAAAGAGAAGCCGGCTGGCAAAACTGCTGCGAAAAGAGAGTGCTGCATCGAACCTGCCTGCCTCTTTGGCGAAATGGTAGAGCCAGAGGTAGCGTTTTTTGCTTTTTCTGCTCTCATCGACTATCACCGAATCAACATTAGGGTGTGACAGGAAGAGCTGTGTCGCCACATACGAGCCAAAAAGCGTGATTTTGACATTCGGATATGCCGTGACGATCCTCTCCAAGGCTGGTGTTGCCATGACGGCATCGCCCATCCAGGTAGGCAGTTCAACGAACAACTTCATTTATGACCCTCAGTGTCTCTTCGACATTTTTTTCAATACTAAAACATCCTGCCTGTGCTTTATTGTCGGCCTTCATCTTAGCCAGTTTTTCCGGATTGGTAAAAAGTGCTTCTATTTTTTTTACTACTGCGGTATCGTTTGGGTTTTCCATAATACATGCTTTATCAAGTATTTCGGAAGCACCATTTTGTCGTGTAGTAAACACGGCATTCTCAAACCACATCGCTTCAAGCACCACATTGGAAAACGGTTCGTAGTGCGTAGGGAAGAGAAAGATGTCGCTTATGGCATAGAAATCTTTCACATCATCCCTCGCACCCGTAAAATAGACTTTCCCACTCAACCCGAGCGCTTTTGCCAATGCTCTGTACTCATCCATTCGTTTCTCTTTTCCTACGACAAACGCTCTGAAACGCTTTCCTTTCAGCTTCGAGAGTATCTGCAGAAATTCCCGAACCCCCTTGCGCTTGAAACCGCTTCCGACATACAAAAACAGCATGTCATTTTCTTCCCACATAAACTCCTGCATCAGACGCTCTTTGGCAGCTTCCCTATCAACCGTTTCAAGCTTAATACCGTTGTAAACCACCGCTACTTTCTGAGCATCAATATCGTATGTTTCAATTATCTGCCGTTTAATCATCTTAGAGTTGGCAATGATGCGTTTAGCATTGTTGAAACAACGCTTCTCCAGCATCATGTAGACAGTGTGCAGAGGGTTAAGCATGGACTTTTGCTCCACATCAACAAACACCCGGTGCACCCCATCTCCTGCACGGTAAATGTCTGCGCAGCTAATACGTTCAAGGGAAAAGTAAAGTTCATCATCACTTTTTTGCCGACACACATCTGCATTAAAACGCAGTACTCGTACCCATGAAGGCAGCCATTTTGGAATTCTAGAATGCACCACACGATGTGTAATACCCTTCTCCCTCAAGGCTTCCGACAGACGCGAAAGATATACTTCCGCACCTCCGTGTTTGGTTTTATTGGCGCGAATGAAGGTGATCGGTTTCATACATCTCTTTCTCTTTAAACATCGCTATCAATGAAAAGCCCAATATGGCCATAAACGTCAAAAACATATGGTCCCGCATATTGCTGTCCACCAAAAAACGGCTGAAAAAACCACTTACATTGAAGAAAACAATAATAGCAAAATAACTGTCATAACGGAAAAAATAGCTCGAAGCAAGATACATCAGGTAAATTCCAAATGCCAACCACAGCACAATTCCGGGGATACCGACACCAATTCCCATATCAATCAACCCGCTGTGCGAGTGTCCCACGGTTCTTTTCTTCTCATGGTACTTTTTTTCAATCATATGGCCAAAAATATTACGGCCGTATCCTGCACCAAACGGGTGTTCTAAAATAAGTTTACTACCCTCATACATCCAGGCTACTCTTTCATAGTTCGAACCACTGACCATTTGTCCATTCGACAGTTTAGGATAAGGATACCTACGATGATCCATCCATGCCTTATGGTGGGCAGTATCCAATGCAATAGGAATAGTCTCTTTCAATGTTGCCCACCTGCTGTCATGTTTAAGGTTGTATGCTGCAGGTATAGCAATACTTACCAAAATAGCCAATGAGATCAGCCACTTGGTTTTTTTAGCAAATCTTTTATTCCCGTAAAATGCGAAGATAATACTTGTTATGCCTAAAAATATAATGGCTATCACGCCATTTCGCATTGCTTCAAAAGCTGAACTCATCAACGTCAATATTAATATAAGGATTAAAACAAAATGGCTGACATTCAACAGTTTTTTACCTACCCTAAAGCGGTAGATCACTTCTGCCAAAATGAAAGAAAGTAAAACATTTGTAATATAGTTTGCCTTGTCTGCAGCAGGTCCTTCTGTCAGCCCAGACACTCTTGTGATGATACTTTTATGCATCACGTAATATTGCAATTCATACAAATCAATATACAATACATGCACAAAGAGCATAAGAAAAAGAAGGGCATAAATGTTTTTCCATGTTTCTGCTTTCCTCGACGTTGCATACACTCCCAGCATGGCAAAAGTTGCAAAATAGAGCAAAGGGGTGAGCCATTGAGACTTTATTTCTCCCAGTGACCAATGTGTTTCATCAGAGATAAAGAAAGTAACAAAATAGATCCATAGCGTCAAAACACCAAGGAGTATAAGCACTCTTTTCAATGCCGGCTCCATAGTGAAATCTTTATAGCTTTTATGCTTTACCACCATATATACCGTTACAAGCAGCAGTAAAAGTGCCAAAATATTACGGATTGCTATGGTATGCGGTATCGGTAATATAAACAGCAGTGCGCTTGTCAAAAAATAGATAACGTTATTCATTTTTCATATCCTGATAGAGTTTTTCCAACTTGTCAGCAATTACATGTATATCAAACTTCTCAATGGCCACCTTTCTTGCATTCAGACGTATTGATTTCATTTTATCAGAGTCCAAAGTGTTCAATACCTCTTCTACTGTTTCAATCACCGTTTCAAAAGAGGCATTTTCCGGAAGCAAAAAACCGTTATAGCCATCCGTAATCGTCTCTTTTATGCCGCCAACGGCTGAACTGACCGTTACGCATCCCGATGCAATGGATTCTACCATTGTCATCCCCTGTGCTTCATCCAAAGACATCAATACAGATATATCTGTCATTTGAAAAATTTCAGCCAATATAGAGTGCTCTTGCGAAGGCAGTTCCCTGTATTTTTGATGTTTTAAAAGTTTCTGCCTTACTTTTTGCCGTTGTTCATAGGTTTTTTCCGTTTTTGCATCTTCTGGTTCCGGTCCTACTGCCAGAACCGTAATATTGGAATACTTTTCAAGCAGATAGTCCGCCAAAGACAGAAAGAGATCAAACCTTTTCCCCTCCTGTTTTCGCCCAATAAACGATACAACTACATCACTCCTCGCTATCTGATATTTCTGTTTCAGATGAACAGTATCGTCCAATGGTTTGAAAATATCTGTATTGACACCATTGGTTATCGTAACAATTCTCTCTTCGGGATACCCTTTTTCAATCAAAATGTTCCGTACATGTTCTGAAACTGCAATATATCTGTCGGCTACACCAAGATGCTCTTTGAACCTGTTGACTGTTACCGGAGCCTCAATGGCTATTTTTGTATTTTCGGATCTATTCTGTAGCTGCTTTCTAAAGTCCGCTACCGGAAACTCAAGTTGATGCACGTGTACAATGTCAACCGGATGCTGATTGATGATTTTGGCAGCACGCACATGGAGAGGATAGGGATCAAGCTTCGTTATTTTTCTAAAGAGCCGCCGGTAGGGTCTGCTTTCCTGAATTCTAAACACTTCCCCTACTTCTGTATATTCATGTGATAACGGATCATTCTCCCGATTTGCAATAAAATAGATATCGATCTTCTCTTTATCGATATATCTGGCATAGTTTTGTGCCACAATTGCCGGAGCAAACCCTCTCTTGTCAGGAATCGCACCATGCGGAACATATTGGCATACTTTTATTTTAGAGGGCACTGTACTTCCTCCAGCTCAACTGTCGTTTCCTCACCATATGTATTACCAAAAACATCCTTCTCAAAAAGCCTCTTGATACAGATCGGATCCTTGCAAGATTTAACAAAACAGAATATGCCGCAAAGCGACTGGTCTCTCACTACTTTGACACAGTCATTGTTGTCCAAGATAGTAAAAGGAGCTGTTGGACCAAACACTGCTATGCTCTCTACTTCCAATGCCAATGCCAGGTGCAAAGGGCCGGAGTCGACACCAACAAACAGATCGGTATCACCCATTTGTCTCACATAGGCAGATGAAGCCTTTGTGCTTTTCGAAAAGACAAACTGATCGACACCTTTTGCCATCTTTTCATACCCTTTCGGTACAGAAACGGTTATTGCCGGATTGTCAAACTTTTGTTTAAGCTGGCCAATTAGCCTCTCCAGCGAAACCATATCTATATTTTTCGTAACATCTGAAGAGATAGGTGCAATCAGGATATTGTTAACCGATGCGAATTTCGGTTCTCTTAACACTTTCGGTGTCTGCACAGGCAAATGCAAATAGTAGCGGACTCTATCATAAAGATTGTCCGTCTTTGAAAAGCTATCTATCTTTTTGAAGAAAGAAAATTTTTTGCAGTAGGTAAGAAAAAATTCGCTGTCATCCCCATGTCCCCATGGGTTGAAGCCCAAATCAAAATGCTCTTTTTTGAGGTACGTTACTGTTCGGTAAAGTTCCCATGGGTTGCGTTTGTTCACCTTTAAAAAAGTGACATTTTCTGATTTGATAATCGCTTTTGCATAGGGTAGGTGCTGTCGTGTTGTCAAAACAGTGTAACGCTTTTTCGGATATTTAGAAATAAACTCGTTGATAATTTTAAACGAAATAATGCCGTCACCATATCGGGCAAATACTGAAAAGAGTATTAGTTCTGCACTTTCAATATCATGCGGGGTGATTCCACAATGCATCTGTGCATGGTTTTTGACCCTTTTTTTCAATAACGGTTTAAGCATCTTCATTTACTCCGGAACTATGTTTAATCAATACTTCATTGACCTTTGCCACTATTTTCTTATTTTCAATATTTTCGGCTTTCTTGCTTTTGTCCTGTAACACAAGGTTTTTATAACCCCATGGATACCATCTTTCCACAGGAGATTTTCCAAACAGAGCCATTGTTGGCACACCCAAAGCCGGCGCAAGATGCATAGCACCTCCCTCAAGCGTTATGAAGAGTTCTGCTCTCATCACCAAAGCACCAAGATCCAAAAATGACTCTGTCTGGATAAAGCGAGATGTTGTGTGCTTTGCCAGTTTTTTTGCCATTTCAAAATCATCCGGTTCTGCGGTAATAACCACCGGTTTTCCAAGTAAATCCAAAAGTGATTTGAGTTTTTCGTAACTCATTTTGTTCTCGTGCATACGGGCAGAGATATGGAATGCAACTTCTGTTTTCAGATCATCGTATCTCTTTCGTAAATCCTCTTCTATGTAAAATCTTGGACGTTCTTTTCCCTGTTCAACACCGAAGGGAACCAGACAGTCATAACAGAATTCAACCTCATGACGATCCCCTGAAAACGGAATATGTATGGTAAAACGGTCTCGCCCCTTTGGATTTTTTACACCTATACTGTGTGTTGCACCCGCAACCGAGGCAAACAGTTCTGCCGATTTCGAGTATCCTGTCCTAAACACGACTACCGCATCATACTTTTCTTTGCGGATATCAAACAGTATTTTCAACTTACCAAACCCCGCCTTGAGCTTCTCACTCAGTTTTTTTGTATGCTTTGGCTTCGTATAGCAGTAAATTGTATCGACAAAAGGGTTTTTATGAATGGCATCATAATTGTAGGAGTTGACGACGATGTCTATCTGTGCATCAGGGTACTTTTTCCGTAATGCTTCAATGGCGGGGGTTGTACAGATAAGATCGCCGACATTGTCGTTTCTAACCAATAAAATTTTTTTCTTTTCAAGGTCAATCATTGTGCCGCTTTTTCTCAAATTGTCTGTATGCATCCACTACTTCCTTCACCTCTATCAAGTCAATACCCTCTTGACCACGTTGTTTTTTTGGCTTGTTATTCACAAAGAAACCATCTTTTTGTATGACCGTATGCCGTTCAATATCCTGATATGGACCATATACCTTGTGGTCTGTCGGTCCGAAAAGTGAAATAGTCGGCACTTTCAATGCAATTGCCAAATGCAGTGCTCCTGTATCATTAGTGATTAAAAGATCAAGGTTTTTGATTGTATCGGCCAATTCAGTAATCGATGTTTTGCAACATACGTTGATTATACTGTTTCTGGACTTTACTTCTTTCATAAAACGATCCGTATAGCGCTTTTCAAGAGGTGTCGCACCAAGCAGTACGAATTGAACATTCCCTTCCTTATCAAGCTCTTGAGCCAAACGAATAAATTTCTCAATAGGCCATATTTTATATAGGTCCTGCGTACCTACCTGTAAACCGATTATCTTTTGGTTTTGCTCTCCCCTTTTCTCTATTTTTGGAACATATCCTATCTCCATAGTGCTATCAACTATTTTCGGTGCATACAACCGTACCAGATCGATTTTTGTTTCAATAATATGTTGATGTTTCCGGTTTGGTTGGTTCAAGAATATTTTTTTAAAGGGGTGGTTCAGGTTATCTGTAACCTTCAAAATATTTGTTGCTCCGCTCAACATGGAGAAAAAAACATCCTCCGGACCATTCGAATGAAACAAAAAGATAGTATCTATCTCTTTTTGGCGTATCTCATGCACAATTTTTAGCTGGTTGAGTATACCTGTACGATACAGAATAAAATCATCTACATAGTCAAATTCTTTATATAGGGGATACATCATTTCATTAATCATAAAGGTTATTTTTATATCAGGAAAGCTTTTTCGAAGGGTTTTAATAGCAGGTGAAGATAAGATAGTATCCCCCAGCCCTGTATTGGAAACCACCAGTACATTTTTAAGTTTATGGGGTTGCTTATCAAAGCTAACCTGTTTTACAAGAATTTGATTAATAAGATTTAGAATTTTCATGTAACAACTCTTTATATACCTCTTCCAGGGTGTTCGCCATTGTCTGGGTTGTAAAGTTTTCCAGCATATATGCTCTTGTGTTTTTTTCTTTCGCTTCAATCTGGTGACGCATACCTTTTACAATTGCCTCTTTATCTTTCACTGGAATTAAAATAAAATTTTCATCATGATACAGGTCTGCTGTACTGCCGGCTCCGGTTGCCACAACCTTTTTGTTCATCAAAAGTGCCTGTATCACTGATTGGGGAACCCCTTCTTTTGAGTCAGAAGTAAGTACGAATATATCAATGGCACGCAAAAACTCCGGAACATTGTCAAGATGCCCAAGCATCACTACGTCATCTGCAAGATCCAGCTCTTTGGCAAATGCTTCAATTCTATCTTTCTGTGGGCCATCCCCTGCGATAGCAAACTTCAACTTCCTTTCCCCGGATTCCTCTATTAAATTCTTGGCAGCTTCCAAAAAAAGATCATGCCGCTTAAACTGCCGCAGTACGGCAACAATGCCGATGACAGTCTCATCCTCTTTAAATCCAAACTTTTTTCTTGCTTCCAGCCTGTCATAACGCTCCGGATCAAACAGTGTCGCATCTATGCCTGTCGGTACCGACAGAATCTTTTCAGGATCGATCCTATTATGTTCAATCATATCATTTCGGACACTCTCGCCTGTTGTAAAGATATAATCAGCCAGCTCGTTGATAAAGTTTGTTCGACTGCTGTTGATTGGGTTTGAAAGATGTCTTGTTCTAATAAACTTGACGCCGGCAAGCTTTGCAGCAAGTCCACCTACCCATGTATCTTTGCCACTATGTGTATTAACAATATCGATATGGTATGTTTTGATAATCCTAATCAGTCTATAGAGTGTTTTAATGTCTGTATTCCCGCGGAAAGGGAGGGTAAAAACTTTAAACCCTGCTTCTTCGGCTTTTTCTTTAATGATGGCATGTTCCCGGCATGCTAAAAAAAGCTCCACTCCTTTTTCACGCATTGCTATCATTTCATTGACAATACGTATCTCCTGTCCGCCCCAGCCGTCAGACCACTCCGTATGTAAAACCTTTATTGCCATCCTATTTTGCCACCCTTGTAGTTTTATCTATCGCATCGATATTTTTTTGAATAAACGCCGTATCAAGTCTCATAAGACAGTCACTTATCTTTGTGCCTTCACAGCCGTCTTTTCCGCATGGAACACACTCCCAGTTCTCCTGAATGACACGGTGGCGCCCCATCATCTGGAAACCTTTTCTCTGCCTGTAGCCGGACTCCTTCTCGTCGTTGTCCCACGGCCCCCAGTGGTCTGCACCGCTTGGGCCGAAAAAGGCAAGTACCGGTACATCGTTTGCTGCGCTCATGTGCATAATGGCCGTGTCGACACCGATGAAAAAGGCTGCTTTTTTGTTGAGTGCCGCTGTCTGCTTGAGTGTCAGTTTTCCTGCCATATTGACCGGTTTGCTGCTGCAGTGGCTTAGAATCGCTTCGATCTTCTGCATCTCCTCTTCTACCGGTGCAGCGGTAAGAACCACCTTTGTCTCAAGGGTATTCTCCACATAATCGATAATCATCGCCATCGTCTCATCTGCTACACACTTGAAGAGCCAGCGGGAAACGGGGTGAATATGTACAAAACGTTCGGGCAGTCCTTCGACCTCATCCTCTTTACGCCAAAAGATAGAAACCCTCTTGGTTTCAACCGGCAGACCAAGTACACGAAGCACATCCAGATTGGTCTCTACCGTATGACGGAATTCCTGTTCAGGCAGTGTATGGGTAAACACATTTTTAAGCAGACGGTTCTTTTTGACAGGATAGCCTACCTTGACTCCGGCACCGCTTATAAGTGCGATCTGTGCGCCCCTGTCGCCGCCGGTTGTATTGATGACCATATCATACTTTTGGGTACGTATTTTCTGCACAAATGCCATTTCAGCCTTGAGGCGTTTCCAAAGAGACAGCTGTTTGATACGGGTACGGTCATACACATGTATGCTGTCAACATTAGGGTTATGGGTAAGCATCGCTTCGGTACCGGCATTCACCGCCGCATCAATCTGTGCATCGGGGTAGCAGCGCCGCAGGTTTTCAAAAAGCGGTGCGGTTAAGAGTACATCACCAATATTCCTGAATTTCATTACCAGAATTTTCATTTTACATACTTCCAAAAGGTATACTGCGCATAGAGTCTTGCAATGACAAAGCCGTCCCAGCCATCGAGAAAGCCGCGCTTAATGATGTAGAGTTTAAAAAAAGTCCAACAGGGGTTGAACAGTGCCTTGAACCTGTTTGGCTTTTTATGGTGCAGCGTCGAATAGCGGTTCTGCTTGGCAATGAAGGCTTCGATATTCTCATAGGCCAGGTGCTTCATCGGTGACACAAGCGTGCCGGTCTTCTCCTCTGTCTGTACCGACTCATGCACAGGGGCATCATCAAAGTGCGCTTTGCGTCTGTCAAAAAGCCTGACGGTACTGTCAGGATAGAGCCCGCCGTGACGGATGGGTTTGCCCCAAAAATAGTTCAAGCGCGGCACGAAATAGGCACTATATTGGGGAGCTTCAAGCACATGCTTTATCTCTTCTTGCAACGTTTCTGTAATACGCTCATCCGCATCGAGTACGAATACCCAGTCATGGGCTGCAAGCTCTACAGCACGCTGCTTCTGCTTTCCAAAACCCAGCCACACCTGCTGTTCTACCCTCGCACCCAGTGCAGCAGCGATTTCACAGGTTCTATCTGTAGAACCGCTGTCAAGCACCAGTATCTCATTGGCAAACTGTGCCGACTTTATCGCATCGGCGATATGTTTCTCTTCATTATAGGTGATAATTACAACAGAGAGCGGATTAATTGTAGCCATAGAATGCTTTATACCATTTCACAAATTCCCCCACCCCTTTTTCAAGCGGTGTGTAGGGTTTGTAGTCGAACTCTTCTATCAGCGCCGATGTATCGGCATAGGTTGACTCGACATCTCCAGGCTGCATCTGCATAAAATTTTTCTGCGCCTCTTTCCCGAGTGCCTTCTCCATCGTCTCGATGAATTCCATCAGAGCCACCGGTGCATTGTTACCGATGTTATAAATGCGGTAAGGCGCGGAAGAGATGGCAGGATTAGGCTGCTTAGGATTAAAATTAGCATCTGGTGTCGCCGGCTTATCCAGCACCTTGACAACACCGTCGACAATATCATCGATGTAGGTAAAGTCCCTGCTCATCTTGCCGTGGTTAAAGACGTTGATCGGCCTGTCGTTCAAAATGGCATCGGCAAAGAGCATTGGTGCCATATCAGGTCTTCCCCATGGGCCGTAAACCGTGAAAAAACGCAATCCGGTTGCCTGGATGCCATAGAGGTGGGCATATGTGTGTGCCATCATCTCGTTGGATTTTTTTGTCGCCGCATACATGCTCACCTGATGATCCGTGTGGTCACTTGTCTTGAAAGGCTGTGATTTGTTCAAACCGTAGACGGAGGAGCTTGAGGCAAAGCAGAGGTTTTTCACTCCGGTGTGACGGCACCCTTCCAGAATATTGGTAAACCCCACCACATTGCTCTGTACATACGCATGCGGGTTCTCCAGGGAGTAACGTACCCCCGCCTGGGCGGCAAGATTGCAGACGGCATCGAACTTCTCTGTTTCAAAAAGTGCCATCATCTTTTCCGTATCGGCAAGATCCATAGTGATAAAACGGTGTTTTCCCGGATGTATTGAAGAGTCAACCCCATCTTCGCCCCCCGCAAGAACAGCCTCTTTGTCAATTCCGAGTTTCTCAAGCCTGGCATACTTCAGGTTGACATCATAATAGTCGTTGAGATTGTCAATACCGACCACCTCATCTCCACGCTCAAGCAGCTTCTGTGCCAAATGAAACCCGATAAATCCTGCGCTTCCCGTTACAAGTACTTTCATCAATTCTCTCCGAATATATCTCTGGTGTAGACCTTCTGTGCCACATCCTTCAGACTCTCCGAAATCCTGTTAGCGACAATGACATCGGAAATCTGTTTGAATTCCCCAAGATCACGAATGACACGGGAGTTAAAAAATCGCTCCTCTTCAAGCACCGGTTCATAAATGACCACCTCAACCCCTTTGGCTTTAATACGCTTCATGATCCCCTGAATGGCAGAGCTTCTAAAGTTGTCCGACCCCTGTTTCATGGTCAAGCGGTAGATGCCTACTACACCATTAGGGTACTTTTCGGAAGGGTTACGGTCTTTAAGGCGTTTGATGATGCTGTCGGCAATAAAATCTTTTCTCGTACTGTTGGCATCGACAATGGCGCGTATCATATTGGACGGAACATCTTTGTAGTTTGCCAACAATTGTTTGGTGTCCTTTGGCAGACAGTAGCCTCCATAACCGAAACTCGGGTTGTTATAGTGCATCCCGATACGCGGATCGAGCCCCACCCCCTCGATGATCTGGCGGCTGTCAAGCCCATGCGTTTCGGCATAGGAGTCCAACTCATTGAAATACGCCACACGCATTGCAAGATATGTATTGGAAAAAAGTTTGATCGCCTCAGCCTCTGTTGAATCTGTAAAAAGTACAGGTACATCCTTTTTAAGGGCTCCCTGTGCAAGCAGATTTGCAAATGTTTTTGCCCGCTCACTACGCTCTCCCACAACTATACGGCTTGGATAGAGGTTATCATACAATGCCTTGCCTTCACGCAAAAATTCCGGTGAAAAAATCAGGTTATCAATTCCAAAACGTTCTTTTGTCTCTTTGGTATAACCTACAGGTACGGTAGATTTAATGATCATCACTGCATCGGGATTGATACTGAGAACATCTTTGATAACTGCTTCAACCGATTTTGTATTAAAATAGTTTGTATCCGGGTCATAGTCTGTCGGTGTAGCAATGATGACAAAATCGGCATTTTTGTAAGCTTCTTCCTTGTCTGTTGTTGCTTTCAGTCTACCCTCGAATTCACCATGAATGGCTTTGGGAAGATAACTCTCAATCTCATTATCTTCGATAGGGGAGATACCTTTGTTGACCATCTCGACTTTTTCAGGAACGATATCCAGTGCTGTCACATCATTGTGCTGTGCAAGCAGAACACTGTTTGAAAGCCCCACATATCCTGTTCCCGCTACGGCGATCTTCACTGTTTGTACCTCTCTTCAAATTGATTTTTCCAACGCTGATGCAGCCAAAACCACTCTTCAGGTTTCTGTCGGATCACCTGTTCCGTTATTGTAGCCTGTTTTTGCACAGAGTCATAAATATCGGCATCTTTGTCGTCACTCTTTGGCGTATCGATGGGATCGTAAAATGTCAGTGTAAAATGCCGGTGATCCTCACTGGTGATGAATACCGGGATGATCACTGCATCAAAGCGCCGTGCAAGAATAGCAGCAGAGGGAGTATGACGTGCCGGTTTTCCAAAGAAGTCTATCAACAGTCCTTCGCTTCCCGCAGTATTCTGATCTACCAAAAGCCCGAGCATGCGGTCAGCTTTGAGTGCCTGGATCATCGCTTTCATCGCACCCTGTTTGTCTACCAGCTCAATATCGAACTGTTCCCGGTTCTGCTTGAGGATCTCATTCATCCTCTGGGCATCAAGACTACGTCCGATAATGGTCATCTTGCCAAACTTCGCTGCAATAGCAAGGGCTACAAGCTCCCAGTTTCCATAGTGTGCCGTTACCAAAATAACCTTTTTCCCTTCGGCACGTGCCTTTTCAAGCACGGCTTCATTTTTAAACGTGACTTTTTGTAAAAGTGCTTCTTTGCTGATACCCTGATTTTTGACAAAGTCCATCAGAGAAAAAAGCATATTTTGATACACAGTTTTAATGATCTTCTCTTTTTCTTCTTTACTCAGCGTATCGCCGTATGCCAAGTCGAGGTTGACTTCCGCAATTTTACGGTGTTTTTTGTCAAATACATAGATCAGCCAGGCCAACCCCTTTACAATTGAATCCGTGACGGGGGCGGGCAAAATTTTTATAAGAAACCTGAAAAAATTAAACGCCCACACATAAAGCATATCGGTCATGACAGCAACTCCTTTGCCAGTGTAACAACTTCAGAAGAATCGATATCTCCGATACACCTGTCTGTTTTATCAAGCCGCAGCGGATCTATGGTCTTGCCGCAGTCAAGTACCCGGTTGATTTTTGTCTGTACAGTATTGCGAAACGACGGGGTTGGGCCAAACAGCGTAATGCTTGGTCTTTTAAGCGCCCATGCCATATGTGTCGGGCCGCTGTCACCGCCAATAACAAGATCAGCCGAAGCAATAACGGCTTTGAGTTCATTTAGGGAAAGTCTTGGCAACACCTGTGCTCCTGTTTGTTCTGCAATAAAAAGTGCTCTGTCCTTCTCTGCTTCATTTCCCCATGCAAGAAGATGGTTCCCCTCAAGCTTCCCTATTACCTCCGCAAACTTCTCTTTTGGGTACACCTTGCTCTCCCAGCTTGAACCGACAATGGTCACAATGGCAGGTAACGATGTATTCAAAAAGCACTCTACCCTTTGACGATCTTCTTCAGAGAAGAATAAAAACGGAGCCATTGTTTCAAGTTCCGACAGTACAGGAATATTTTTCTTCGGTATATCCATTGCTTCGAGCATCAGCGTAAGGTTGCGCTCGACCACATTTGTTTCATACGGTACAGCAATATGCCTGTTGTACAACCATGCCGCTCCTTTTTCCCGGATGGAATGCCTGTCAAATCCTGCACGGTTTTTACCCAGCAGCCGTGCTGCCAATGCGGACTTGAGCAGTCCCTGCGCATCGATAACCAGATCATAGTCGTTACCGGCATAGGAGCGCACTTTTTTTATTTCATCAAAGAGTGCTGTTTTCTCCGTCTTCAGGCGTTTAAGGTTGATCGGCAAAATGGTATTGACATGCGGATTGTATTCCAGCAAAGGAGCAAATGACTCCTCAACAAGCCAGTCTATTTTTAGTAAAGGGTCGTACCGTTTCAGGTACTGCAAGGCGACCATTGCATGGACAATGTCACCCATCGCTGAAAGTTTGACGATCGCAATCCGCATACACACCCTTTGGAAAATTTGTACAATTTTATCGAAATATCCTAAAAGGGTACGCCCCGCACCTTTCAATTTAATTTGATATAATCACGATTATTTTGGTACATATAAAGGGATAATCTGTATGATTGGCATCGTCGACTACAACATGGGCAACCTCGCTTCTGTCATCAATGCGTTTAAAAAAGTGGGTGCCGACGCGAAGCTTGAGAGCGATCCGGCGAAACTCGAGAATTATGACAAGCTCATCCTGCCGGGTGTCGGAGCGTTCGGGGATGCAATGGCACACTTGAAACATAACGGTATGGACAAAGCGGTTAAGGTATTTGCCGCCAGCGGCAAACCGCTGCTTGGCATCTGTCTGGGGATGCAGCTTCTCTTTGAGAGCAGCGAGGAGTTTGGCGAACATAAAGGGCTGGGACTCATTCCCGGCAAAGTAGTGGCGTTTGATGAAAGCAGATTCGATCATCCTCAAAAAGTACCGCATATGGGATGGAACGAGCTTTTCGTGCAACGCACGAAAAGGATGGAAGATAGAAGATGGATGATGGATGATGGGAGGTCAGTACTTTTTGACAGGCTTCCAAACGAATTTTACCTCTACTTTGTCCACTCCTACCATGCCGTATGTGACGATGCCTATGCCATAGGGAAGACCTATTACGGGTACGAGTTCGTCTCGGCAGTACAGAATGAAAATGTCTTCGGCATCCAGCCTCACCCTGAAAAGAGCCATGAGAATGGTCTTAAAATCATAGAAAATTTTACCAAATTATAAATGGTGCGTGATTACGCACCCTACAAAGGATAAACATGCAAACATTCATAAAAAAAGCATCGCCAAGCGATGTATACCAACATCATCAATCATCAATCATCAATCATCAATCCATTTTTGACGGAGCTCAAAAATGACAATCCTCCCCGCAATCGACCTCAAAGACGGCAAAGCTGTCAGACTCTCCAAAGGCTTGATGGACTCAGCCAAGATCTACAGTGACGAGCCGTGGCAGGTTGCCAAACGTTTCGAGGAACTGGGCAGCGAATGGGTGCACCTGGTTGACCTCAACGGTGCTTTTGCCGGAAAACCGGAAAACCTTGAACAGATCAAAAAGATCCGCCAAAACTGTAACCTCAAACTCGAACTTGGCGGCGGTATCCGAGATGAAGAGACCATCAAAATGTATCTTGATCTCGGGATTGACCGACTGATCCTCGGCTCCATTGCCGTAAAAGATCCGGCATTTGTCAAAGCAATGGCTGCAAAATACCCTATTGTCGTAGGCATTGATGCTATCGACGGGATGGTAGCCGTAGAGGGCTGGGCGGAAACTTCCGATATGAAAGCGACAGATCTTGCCAAAGAGTTCGCAGCCTGCGGCGTAGAAGCAATCATCTGTACCGATGTCGGCAGGGACGGCATGATGACCGGTATCAACATAGACTTTACCCTTGCCATCAAAGAGGCTTCCGGACTGGAAACCATCGCCAGCGGAGGACTGAAAGACATGAACGATATTTATGCACTGCTTGACGCGGGTATCGACGGGACGATTGTAGGAAAAGCATTCTATGAAGGTACCCTCGACCTGGAAGAAGCATTTAAGGCTGTCCATGCAAAATAATTATTATGAATTGACCATTACCCTCGATGAACGCTATGTCGATCTCATTGCCGATTTTATTATGAATATGTACGATGAGGGCATTGAATTCGGCAAGGGAAAGCTTATTCTTCGAAGCGAGAACGATTTAACCTCGGTTAAGGATGCACTGATAACCTTGCAGGAGCAACTTGACACACCTATTGAGATGGATTTCAGTCTTGAAGAAAAAGAGAATGTCGACTGGATCAAAACCTACCAGGAGTCCATCCAGCCTATAGAAGCGGGAAAATTTTACATATTTCCAAGCTGGCATGAGCCCAAAGAGAACCTTATCAATATCAAAATTGATCCGGCACTTGCATTCGGATCGGGTCATCATGCCACAACCTTTTCATGTCTACAAGCCATCAGCGAGGCTGTCAAACCCGGTGACCGCATTATCGATGTCGGCTGCGGATCGGGGATTTTGGGACTGGCGTGTACCAAACTTGGTGCAACGGTCGAATTGTGCGATACAGACCCCATTTCAGTAGAAAGCTGCAAGCAGAACTTCATACTCAATGAAGAGACATACAGCAAACTTTGGGAAGGCTCTGCCAATAAAGCTGAAGGCAGTTATGATGTGGTCATTGCCAATATCATCGCTGACGTGTTGCGCTTTATCGCAGATGACCTCAAACATATACTCAAACCCGGCGGCACCTTGATACTTTCAGGGATTTTAGATAAAAAAGAGACTTCGGTCACCGAAGAGTTCAAAACACTTACTTTGGCAAAACGCATAGCAAAAGACGAATGGGTCACCCTCGTCTACAAGAAGGAAAATCATGGCTAACAACCCGAACAATACTCCAAACAACAACCAAAACAACAATAACAATTTTTTCAACGACAATCCGCTACTGGCCTTTGCCATCTTCTCCATTGTCATCATACTGATCTTCAAAGCCTTCGTTGGTGACGGCGGCGGAAGCCTCAGCACCATGATGAACACACAAAAAGTGGCACTTACCAAACAGGTAAAGTACTCCAACATCAAAGCCAAGATCAAAGAGGGAACAGTCAAGAGTGTCAAACTGACCCCTACGAGCGTGGAAGCTATCAGTGAAGAGGGTGGACGCAAGATCCGCTATGTCGCACAAAATGTACCCACGTATGACGAGACCCTTATTCCCCTGCTTGAAAAGAAAAAGATCCCTTACGAAGGTGTAGTGGGCAACAGTTTCATCTCTGAACTCATCAGTATGCTGTTGCCAATCCTTATTTTCTTTGCCATCTGGATATTTTTGGCCAAGAAGATGTCCAAAGGCATGGGTGGCGGTATTTTGGGTGCGGGTAAGGCAGACAAGCTCATCAACTCCGAAAAGCCCGATACCAAATTTGACGATGTGCAGGGGGTCGAAGAGGCAAAAGAGGAGGTCAAAGAGATCGTCGATTTCCTGAAATTCCCGGAGCGCTACATTGAACTCGGTGCCAAAATTCCAAAAGGTGTACTCCTTGTGGGGCCTCCGGGTACGGGTAAAACCCTGCTTGCCAAAGCAGTGGCAGGTGAAGCGAGCGTACCGTTTTTCTCTGTAAGCGGTTCAAGCTTCATTGAAATGTTCGTAGGGGTTGGTGCCAGCCGTGTACGTGACCTTTTTGCTCAGGCAAAAAAAGAGGCACCTTCTATCATCTTCATCGACGAGATCGATGCCATCGGTAAATCCAGAGCCTCCGGCGGACAAATGGGCGGTAATGATGAGCGTGAACAGACACTCAACCAGCTGCTTGCAGAGATGGACGGCTTTGGTACGGACACTCCGGTTATTGTACTTGCCGCCACCAACCGCCCCGAAACCCTCGATGCCGCCCTGCTGCGTGCCGGACGTTTCGACCGTCAGGTACTGGTGGACAAACCCGACTATGAAGGGCGTCTTGCCATTTTGAAAGTCCACTCCAAAGATGTCAAACTTGCACCAGATGTCGACCTTGAAGTGGTAGCAAAACAGACAGCCGGCCTTGCAGGTGCAGATCTTGCGAATATCATCAACGAAGCGGCCCTGCTTGCCGGGCGCCAGAACAAGAAGCAGATAGAGCAGTCAGACCTGCTTGAAGCGATCGAACGCTCGTTTGTGGGTCTGGAAAAGAAAAACCGAAAGATCAACGAAAAAGAGAAGAAGATCGTTGCCTACCACGAAAGCGGCCACGCCCTGATGGCGGAGCTGACCGAAGGGGCGACACGTGTGACAAAGGTTTCCATTATCCCAAGAGGTCTTGGTGCGCTGGGCTATACACTGCATCTTCCTGAAGATGAAGAGCGTTTCCTCAAGCAAAAACATGAACTCATTGCCGAAGTTGAAGTACTGCTTGGCGGACGTGCGGCAGAAGAAGTTTTTATTGGCGAGATCAGCACGGGTGCAGGCAACGACCTTGACCGTGCTACAGCGATTTTGAAAGATATGATCTCCGTTTACGGTATGACCGAAGTAGCAGGACTGATGGTTCTTTCCCGCAGCCAGAACTCTTTCCTTGGTGCCGGGGCTGTCAGTACTGACTACAGTGAAAAAATGGCAGAGGAGATGGATGAGTACATCAAACGTACCCTCAATGAACGTTACACGTACGTTAAAGAGACGCTTGAACTCTACAAAGGCGCCATTGACGCTATGGCAAAAGAGCTGCTTGAAGCAGAAGTGATCGAGGGCAGTACGGTTCGAAAGATCATTGAAAACTTCGAAAAAGAGCATAATATGGAAAGCCGTCTCGCACACAAAGCACAGGTTGCCAAAAGTGAAGAAGAAAAAGCAGATCGTGCCCAGAAGCGTGCTGAAGCACAGACAGGAAGTACTGCAGATGAAAACGAAACTGGGAAAAACGAGGGCTGATGCCCTCCTCCCGGTTGACAAACTGTAAAAAAACAAGTATACTTGCCGAAAATTCAAACAGGAGAGTCACATGAAACACTTTATGCAGCAGCACACCATTTTCACACAAGAAACCACTCTCCTACTGCTATCTCTATAATCTTCCCATAACCCTTTTTACCCTTTTAGTTTCTAATTAACCCCTTTTTGGGTAGAATTAGACAATTTTTCTACCGTTTTAACCATGATTCTAACGGTACTATAGACAACAAGGCAAACAATATGACAACAGAAAACATTAAAATATTTGACACCACATTGCGTGACGGGGAACAGAGCCCCGGTGCCTCCATGAATACCGAAGAGAAAATCCAGATCGCCGCACAGCTTGAGCGTTTGGGTGTAGACATCATCGAAGCGGGATTTGCTGCGGCAAGTCCGGGGGACTTCGATGCCATTGACAAGATTGCCCAGCGGGTAAAAACCTCTACCGTCTGTTCTTTGGCTCGTGCACTCGAAAGAGACATAAAGGCTGCAGGAGAAGCAATTGCTAAAGCTGAGAAAAAGCGTATTCACACCTTTATTGCAACCAGTCCCATCCATATGGAGTACAAACTGAAGATGAAACCAGACGAGGTCATTAAACGGGCTGTCGATGCCGTAACCTATGCACGTACCTTTGTAGAAGATGTAGAGTTCAGCTGTGAAGATGCAGGACGTTCAGAGATCGGTTTCATGAAAGAGATTTCCGATGCCGTTATTGAAGCGGGTGCAACTACCATCAACCTTCCCGATACCGTCGGTTTCAGACTTCCGTTTGAAATTGGCGCAATGGTCAAGGAGATGAGCGAATACACCAAAGGCAGAGCGATCATCTCTGTACACAACCACAATGACCTGGGTTTGGGTGTGGCCAATTCACTTGAAGCGGTGATGAACGGTGCAAGACAGGTAGAGTGTACCATCAACGGACTTGGCGAGCGGGCAGGAAATGCCGCACTTGAAGAGATTGTCATGGCACTGAAAGTGAGACATGATGTCTTTGGAGCATTTAATACAAATATCAACACCAAAGAGATTTACCCTACCAGTAGGCTTATCGCCACCATTACAGGCATTGAACCGCAGCCTAACAAAGCCATTGTCGGGAAGAATGCCTTTGCACATGAAAGTGGTATTCATCAAGACGGTGTATTAAAACACAAAGAGACCTATGAAATCATTCGTCCCGAAGATATCGGACTTGACTTGAGCGATACACTGGTACTTGGCAAACACTCCGGGCGCGCGGCATTCAAAGACAAGCTTGCAAAACTCGGGTTCACACTTGATGATGAAGCACTCAACCGTGCTTTCGAGCGCTTTAAAATATTGGCTGACCGTAAAAAAGAGATTTACGATGACGATATCCGCGCACTGGTGACCAATGAAATGACCAAAGCGACACAAGTATTCGAAATTATGTCACTTCAACTGATGGATTGCAGTGAAGGCGTACCCAGTGCAGCAGTCAAGATCAAAACCCAAGAGGGAGAGATTATGGATGCCAGCATCGGCGGCGGTACCATCGATGCAGTATTCAAAGCGATCGACCGTATTACCGGCTATACAGGAAGACTCGATGAGTATCGTGTGAAATCGGTATCAGAAGGTAAAGATGCACTTGCAAACGTTACCGTTAAAGTCAGTTTCAATGACGAGCCCGCTGTCATAGGCCACGGCCTGCACATCGATACGATGCTCGCCAGTGCCAGAGCCTACATTGGCGCGCTCAACAGTTACCTGAGTATGGAAGGAAAGTTGAAAGAGAGACCACATAAAGTTATTTTATAACCCGTAAGGTGCGTAAACACGCACCTTTTACATTCATTGGATAAGAAGAACATTATTTTTTGGAAAATGGTTTGAAGGTGCGTGATTACGCACCCTACGCGACAATACCCACCCCCAATACACCAATGACCAATAACAAGAAATATTACATATACTTCTTCAACACTTCAGGAATCTCAATACTCCCATCTTCATTCTGATAATTCTCCATAATAGCAATAAGTGTTCTTCCCACAGCCAGTGCCGAACCGTTCAAGGTATGCACCAGTTTGTTCTTCTTGCCGTCTTTGAAACGGATCTTGGCACGACGTGCCTGGAAGTCACGGGTATTGGAGATAGAGCTGATTTCCCGGTACTTGTTCTGTCCCGGCAGCCATACTTCAAGGTCGATCGTCCGAGCTGCAGAGAAGCCCAGGTCACCCGTACAGAGTTCTACCACACGATGTGGCAGCCCAAGAGCAGTAAGGATATCGGAAGCATTCTGCACCATCATCTCAAAAACGTCATCGCTCCTGTCCGGATGGGCGATGGCAACCATCTCAACTTTGTCAAACTGATGCTGGCGGATCATCCCACGGGTATCACGTCCCGCACTCCCCGCTTCTTTTCTAAAACAGGGGGTGTAGCCTGTCATCAGTACCGGCAATTCACTTTCCGGTAAAATTTCATCGTTGTACATATTGGTCAGAGGCACTTCGGCAGTCGGGATCAGATAAAGATCTTCTCCTTCTATCTTGAAAAGATCATCCTCAAACTTTGGCAACTGACCTGTCCCTTGCAGCATCTGTGCATTGTTCATAAAGGGGACGCAGAGCTCCTCAAAGCCTTTTTCCCTGTTGGTGTCAAGAAAGAAGTTGATGAGCGCACGCTCCAGTCTTGCTGCATCACCGCGCAGTACGGAAAAACGGCTCTTCGCCAGTTTGACACCGCGCTCAAAATCGATCCAGCCGTTCTTTTCAGCCAGCGCCCAGTGTTCCAGCGGCTCAAAATCGAATACTCTCGGCTCTAAAACTTTGCGAAGTTCTACATTATCCTCTTCATCTTTCCCTTCGGGAACAGAATCGTCCGGAAAGTTAGGTATGGCAAGTGCCACTTCGTAAAGTGCTGCCTCTGCCTTTCTCGCATTTTCCTGAAGCTGTGCGATACGTTCTTTATTTGCATCTACCTTCGCCTTCAACTCACCGATATCTTTGCCCTCGCGCTTGTATTGCCCAAAGAGTTTGGACATACTGTTCTGCTCTGCCTGTGCCGCTTCAAGTGCCGAATTTGCCTCTTTAAGCTGGCCAAAGAGGGTTTTAAGCTTTTCGAGTGTCTGGGGATCAACCCCCTTCTTCTTCAGCTTTGCCGCCGCTTCGTCAAAATTTTTCTCTATATATTTAAGATCGATCATAAAAAGGAACCTGCCTGTAAAATGTTATGGAATTATAGTAAGAAAGTGTAAAAAGGTGGATTAAATATTTTATTTTTGAAAGTGGTGTCAAGAGAGGGACTTGAACCCTCGACCTCCGGCTTATGAGACCAGCGCTCTAACCAGCTGAGCTACCTTGACGTGTCTTTGGAGGCCGTGATTTTAGTCCATTCTTTCTTAAAGTAGGGTTAAAAATGCTTAACCGAGTGCTTTTTCTATCGCTTTTTGGTCAAATCCGCAGATCCAGCGGCTTCCTACCAATACGACCGGCACTCCCCGGCATCCATGTCTGGCACAGTCCTCTGCAGCTTTGGTATCTTTGCTGATATCAATCTGTTTGAATTTCAAACCGTTTTTTTTAAAATACTCCTTGGCTACTGTACACCATTTGCAGCCTGGAGACGTAAAAAGTACAATTTTCTTTTGTTTTTTTTCCATTACATTACACTCCTATACTCTTTTTTGCTGCAATTATAACACAAAATGTGCCAGTTTAAAAAAAGCTGTACAAAAATTTGAAGAAAGTTTTAGTCAAATAGACTAAATGTTATTGACATTCTTAAAAAAATGTTGTACAATCGCGATACAAAATCAAACAGATACGGAGGATTTAAAGATGAACTTCAAACCACTTGGTGACAGACTGCTTGTAGAAAGAGTCGAAGAGGTAAATACAACGGCGAGTGGTATCATCATACCT
>Ga0256829_1000748_pt1 | contig 29936 bp, 33 predicted proteins | sample 131447metaG_FD_185979 | JGI IMG/M metagenome (GOLD analysis project Ga0256829, IMG submission 185979) | Hydrothermal vent microbial communities from Lau Basin, Pacific Ocean - 131-447 | ecosystem: Environmental > Aquatic > Marine > Hydrothermal vents | place: Pacific Ocean: Lau Basin | collected... | reverse complement strand
TATATATTGCGAAAGAATGTGAAGAATTCAAAGATAGATGCAATATTATTAGCTTATTTGTAAAAGAAACACATCTTATCAATACTCCAAAGGATTCAAAATCAATTGTAACAACCTATGAAAAAGTTTTTAAACAATACGAGATATTTTGTGAGTTACATGATGAAGAACTATTGGGAAAAACAAAGTTCAATAGAGAATTAAAAGCATTAGGTTTCAAATCTACAAGAAGAGAAACTGGAAATGTATGGTTTGCAAAATTTGCTTAAACACTTTTAAAACTACATTTTTGCATTTAAATACCTGCTAGAGCCTTATTTAAAGGCTTTAGCAGAATGTGGTTTTTTATAATTTAATTAAGAAATAAAGGAAATATGATGGCTAATTTACCAATTAAAAAAGAAAACGAGATAGTTTATGGAGAAGTTGTCAATGATAAAGAGATGCAACAATTTATTAATGATGATAAACAGTTGACAACGATGATGTCTGGAATTAATCAGCAAACAGATTCATTAAATAGAACTTCACAAAATGCTGAATATGCGACACAAAGATATTTGACTGCAGAAGCTAATAAACAATGGATACGCAATAATGAAAATAATAAATACTATGACTTAGTTAATAAGCAAAATAATTTACTAGATAGAGTTAATCACAAAGAAATTAAATTATGGCGACATAATAAAGATAAATTACATTATCGTACAAGTAATGGGCAACTTATTATTGACAAAAATATTGAAATACAAAAAGAGCTTTCAAGTAGACATGGTGGCGGAGATATTTATTTTGTGAATGATATGAATGATGCCTTAAAAAATAACAATCAAATGAAAGTCAATACAATTTTTATAGCGATTAATAATATTCCTGTTGTTGAAGAGGAAATATTTGATTTGAATGTTACATTTGAATTATTGCAATATCCCAATGGCGTTTGGAAAAGAAATTTACTAGCATATACAAGATATGGTAAAAATAGTAAATATCAAACAAATCATGAACAAAAATATTCTAATACAAGATTAGTGATGCAACATATTATTAAAAATGATTCAAATGTTATAACAGATAGTATATCTCAATGGATAGGGAATATTGGTCCAGCTCAAGATAGAATACTATTATTAGTAGGTAATTGTAAAGTGTCAGAGGATCTTGTAGTCAACAAAACAATTCAAGCACTTTTTGATAATGGTATTGTTGCTCAAGTTACAGGAAAAGCTCTTGCTAAGCAAAGTTTTGAGGAGATTGTTAGAGGAAAATTGTTTTTATATATCAATTATGTCTCTTTTAGCGAAGAAGAACAGAAAAAGTTAAAAGAATTAATAATCTCAATTGTTATTCATAAATCAATTGTAAATGATGGTCGTAGAGTATCAACACAGGCTAAAATTATAGTTACTGTTGATGAGCCTAATATATTTTTTAAAGATTTGCTAGAGGTTAGTACGACACTTTTTATCGATTCTCAAGAGAATATATTAAAAAAATTTCAAGTTACTAGCACAATACCTTTATATCAAGCTATAGAGGCATCTTTAGATTCATATTCTGATGAGATTAGGGCTATGCCAAAGGGTCAATTAGATATTAGAGTAAAGGAAAATCAACGATACCTGGAATCGCTGGTTAAAGAAAATAATGTTTCAGGTACTGTATCTGAAAATGGAATACCTACTCTTGACCCATTTAACGATAGTTTTAATACTCTTGTACAGAATCATAATCGAGTCCATAGTTTAATATTAGGAGGAAGTGGAGCTGGTAAAACAGAACAAATAAAAACTATGATTTACTGTGATATACTAAGAGAAGATGGTAGTGTCCTCTTAATTGATCCTCACGGTGATTTTGCAAAAGATATTTTTACTCTTCCAATTGATCCTAATCGTATTGTTTTTATAGATCCTGCTCTAAAAGATGATATGACACCAACACTAAATATATTTGACAATGAATATGGTATGAGTGAAAAAGATATTAAACTTAATGCTAATATTATTATTTCTGTTACTAAAGCAATTAATGATGAGGATAAATTTAGCAGTAGCATGAAGGAGATGCTTTATCATTGTATTTGTGTTCTCCTTAGAAAGGGTAACAGTAGCTTTAAAGAGCTATTTTATTTTATGAATGATAGAAAAAATAAGCACTTAGTGGAATTAGGACTACAAAGTCCAAATGAACTTGACCGTGAATATTTTGAAGATTACTTTATGGATGGTAATTCAAACAAAACAAAAGATGCTTTAAGAAGACGCTTAAAAACCCTTCTTAGTGATCATTATTTTTCAAATCTAGTTAATGGAAAAAGTACATTCAAATTAGAAGCATTAATGAATACTAAAGGGAAAGTTATCATTTTTAATGTTAATAAATATAATATGCCAGAACACTATGGATATTTTGCTAGATTTATAATTGAATTAATCCAAAAAATAGCATTGAATAGAGAAAAGATTCCTAAAGAAGAGAGGAAACCTACATATTGCTACATTGACGAGGGGCAAAACTTTATAACTCCTAAAATTGAAGATCTTTTAACTGGAGTTAGAAAATATAATATACGAATGAACTTTGCTTTTCAATCAATATTGCAAGTAAAAAATCACACTACAAGAAATGTTATTGCTACTAATACAAATATTAAATTTTTTGGAAAAGATGATAATGTTGCAGAAATTTTTAGCAATATATTAACTAAAGAGGCTATTAATAATATTCCTAATTTAGACGCTGGAAGCTTTTATTTAAAAGCTAATAATCAGGATTTGTTACTAATGCAAAATAGTGATAAGCTCTTAGATAATAAAATTGATATTTCACAACAAGAGTTAGAGGATCTTAAGCAGAAGCAATTGATTTACTATAGAGCAATTAATACTCAAACAAAATCAAAACCTACAAAAGAAGAATTAACGCCAATGATACAACAGTTTAAATCTGATATTATTGCAAAAAATCTAAGTGAGTCATCATGTTTATATAAGCTTAAAACTACAGCTCCCGAACGGTTTGCCGAAATTGAATCAGATTTTGAATACACAACAAGAGATAAAAAGTATAGACCAAGAATGAGAAGACCAGAAATTAGTACAATTTTTAAATTGGCTTTTGAACTTAAAGATATAATGGATAATGCTGATTTCATACAAATGTTAAAAGGTGACAGTGATATGTTTGAACAAACAAGTGCTGGTGCACGATTAAAAAAATTTGGTGATTCATCTGGATCTGAACAGTATTATTATTTTGAACAAGAGTAAATAGCTCTGTTTTGACCTATGTTTTTAGTATGTTATGGTAATGTTTCAGACTCCAGTATAAATGTTATAGAAATTTTTGATATCTTCATAACATGCTTTTAACATAGCTATAACATGCCTATATTTAGGGCTTGTAGAGCATTTTACACCTAAGCTTCTTTATGTAAATATAGTGTAAAAATAGCTAAAATATGATATGTTTCAAAATATTAGCTCTATATATAATATAGTTATTATAGATAAAGGACTTATTTTTATAATATATTCATAAATGTAGAAATGTAGTTTTTATTAGAAATATTTTATTTTTTTATCTTACAATTTCTACTATACAACATCCAACTCATACCGAACATTCCGACCATTACTCCCCTCTATCTTCTTAATACATCCAAACTCTACAAGAGCAGATATATCTCTAACAGCAGTAGCCTTACTCACTTTTGTAAGAGAGATATACTTCTTCGTGCTTATCCCACCCTCAAAGTTCTCACTACCAATATCTAAAATTTTATTAAGCACTTTTATCTGTCGCTCATTGAGTGCATACTCTCTGTACTTATCCCAAAACTTTGTTTTTTGTACAAGATACTCTATATTTTTTAATCCACTCTGCATGGCACTCTTTAGTGTGTTTAGATGCCACTCTATCCAAGGGGTTATGTTAAACTCACTATTTTTCATAAGGTTTGTTGTTCTATCTAAAATGTTATAGTAGCCTTTTCTATCGTTATTGATAGCGGTCGAGATAGAGTAGAGTTTAAACTGTGTAAAAGTTGTTCCTTGTGAGAGAATAAAGTCTGTGATGGCTCTTGCGACTCTTCCATTTCCATCTTCGTATGGATGAATAATGACAAACCATAAATGGGCGATGGTGCTTTTTATATAGACATTTTCATCACTATTTTTACAGTAAGCTAAAAGTCTTGCTATATCTGCTTCTATTTTATTAGCTGGTGGTGCTAGGTAATGAACTTTCTCATATCCTATCGCACCAGAGACTACTTCCATATCATCATTCTCTCTAAAAGTAGCTACATTGATTTTATGGAGTTTAGAGTACTGATGCTCAAAGAGACAGTTGTGCCATCCGTGAAGTCGCTCTAGTGTTAAAGGCTCTTTGTTTAAACTAGAATCTATGAGTATCTCTACAAGGCTATCTGTTGTAGCAGTTGCATAGGTATCACTTCTTGCATCAAACTCTCTATCTAATCTTTTTCTTAAAGAGGAGCGAACACTCTCTCGTTTAAATACTTCACCCTCTATAAGAGAAGTATGTATAGCTTCATCAGTAAGTCTATCTATCTCAATACGGCGAATGTCATCTTTGTTAAACAATTTAGAGTAACCATCAAGCACTCCTCTAAGGTACTCTATTTCACTAATGAGTATTGATAGTTTCTCTCTGTCATAAGCGAAATGAGGATACTCTTTGTGTTGCCATATCCATTTTAGCATCTCTTCATGATACATATTGTTTCTCTCCTTTAAGTCGATTACTAAGTATAATAGTATCACATTTTGAGTCGATTGTAAATACTAATCGTATCACTCTTACTCAAAATGAAACAGCTCAATATTAAACATCCAGTATAAAAAATCATTAATGTACTGTAGGTCTGGATAGACTCTATATGCCTCAAACCCTATCCTCTCAACATCTCTTGACCTAAAATTCTTAAAACTTTCATACTCTACAATCTTATTCTGCTTCTCACTTACAGTAGGAAAGTACATCACATGGTAACGGTCTAATGCTTTTGCTATCGCATTTATATCTGCACCATATTTATTAAAGAATTTGTTACCTAATGATAGTTCAAACCGTGTCAAATCATAATTTAAGTTCTCTTTATATGCTTTATCATAAGTATAAGCATGCTTAGAAATTCTATAGAGCCTATCAATAGCTATCTTCTCAACATATCTAGTCTCTTCAAACATCTGTTGCTCAGATAAGCTATAGTATTGAGTGTTTGGTGTTCTCTTCGTACACACTGCCATCACATTCTCAAACTTAGCATAAATATCTATCGCCACATCAAGCTGTGTAATCTTAAATGCAAGTTTATTACTATTTGCAAAAGCACACAATCTCCAAAGACAATTATTAGAAGCATTATCTATCGCTTTATCGTATCGCTGTAACCCAGCTAACTTAATGCCAATGCTAAATACAGTAATCGGTCGATTATGCCTATCGTTCTTCATGTGAATACCAGTGCTAATAGAAGCAATATAAGTATTATTGTAATAAACAAAGAACACTCTGTTAGTCTGTCCACTCATTTCATTAGTGAAGTCTGTATAGTTTACATAATAATATTTGCTAATGTAGCTAATAATATTACTATGTGCAGTATGTTGCTCCTCTTGATTATTAAACTCCAGTTGTATCTTAACTGTATCTATCTGTGTATTGTAAGGTTTCATTCCTTTTTCCTTATATTAATATCAGGAATAAATACAGTAATAGCAATCTCTCTTATCATTGTCAATACATGTTAATATAGTTATTAATTATATAATATTTGGTTATATCTGATACCTAATTATACTTGTATAGTTTTCTTAGAAGAAATGTGAAAATAGAGTTTCTTATTTACTGTATTATTTTCCATCATTTAATAAAGGTTAAATAAAAAAATAAATCTTTACAAAAAGAAAAAAATAACCATAGAATGCCCATAATAAGCATTCTATCTAGTATCTCTCTACATTACCTCCCATATAACATTTGCTCTATCATCACCATCAAAATAATTCTCAGAAGTTTTATAAGCATCATATATTTCAAAAGAGTCATAGTCATCTTTGTTGCTGTTTTTAAACTTCTCTAATGACTCTGACTGATACCATTTATTGCATAGAGCTGTATATTGTTTTTGCATATCCTCTTCTGATAAATTTTGAATTAATACTTCTAGTTCGTTATCACATAGTACGATAATTTGATATAGCATGTTAGTTTGTACTTTGGAGGGTTTAATCTCAACTTTTGTAACTCTCTGCTTATATCCATCATCATAAAACTTATAATCTGGATTCTCAAAACTAGGATGAAGATTTTTATATACCATCTGCTCATCCATAGATATGTTGTGATTAAGGCAGTTTATCTGATTTATCAAGAACTCTTTTTTACTATCATAATTGAAGATAAAATTGTTATACAACTCTGCAATATCATCTTTTATCTCTATTTCTAGTGTTACTGTTGCTTTCATATAGGTATCTCCTTTTACAACATAAACTCAATGGCATCTTTTGCACTACCAGTACAAAGTCCACCATCTATAATATTAGCTTCAATAAGCTCACCTTCTTCATCTCTATCAGCACAAGAGTACAAATTTACAACAAACCCACTATCAGCTGATAAAAAGACTTCGTAATAAAGCTCATTATGATTGAACTCAACTATGTTCTCACTCTTTAGCACTCTTGCTAAGGAGTTGATTCTATTTTTTGTGAGTGTTGTTGTCATTGATTACTCTTTTTAATGGTAGAAAATGGTGTAGGTGTAAAAGATAAGTCTCTCTCTATTGCAAGTCCTAGTGAGCCATGAACAGATTCTAGCTCTTCTAGTGTAAAGTAGCCTAACTCGCTATCAAGCCCTTGTACATAGCCGTAGCATGTCTCTCTATTGGATTTAGAAAACTCTATGATGTACCAAGTCCACTTACTATCAGGTGTAAAGAGTTTTACATAACAAAGTGGATCTAGTTGTCCTTCAGTTTCGTATAAATCAGGTATATCACTCAGTAGTGTTTGAGGTATTAATTTACCCATATTAAGCCGCCTGCTGTTGATTTATTGGTTTGTACCACATTTTACTTTCTCCACTCCATCTGAAGCCACAAGCCTTAATGCTATCTTTCTTAGAAAAAATATCATCACCGACTACTACAAGATTTTGACCTTGTTCCATTATAGTTAAACCTAAATTGTAGAGTGAAGCATAATCTTGTGGTGCATTATTTTGCATTTGCTGGGTTGGTTGCTGTTGTTGAAACTGTGGCTGTTGTGGAATTTGCTGTGTTTGTGGTTGTTGAGCATATTGTTGTTGATTTTGAGATGTAGAGTGTTGTCGGCTTTTATCATAAAGGGAATTACCAAACTGATTACCAAAACTTCTAAGAGTTCGTTTTATGGCATCAGTTACGGCTTCCTTTGCTCCACCCTCATGTGCATCTGCTAAAGTTTTTGCTATACCTGTACCAAATCCTACATCTTCACGACTTACACTTTTTGAGTGTTGTGTATCGTGTACTATTATATTTATCACTGCTTTATAGCAAATGACATTATTTTGATTATGGTTTTGCTCTTGTGATACTTGTGTAAGGCTAGTGATATTGTAGTCCCAATTCCCAAAGCCAAAAATTTTATTAGCTGTCTCTATAACATCAAACCCCTCTAAGTAAGAGAGGCTGACATTACCTTTTGAGCGACTTTTGATTCTACTGTTATCTAGCTCATAAGCTAGAACTTGATTCTGTTTATCGTTAAACATTGCATTGTCTCCTTATGCTGCTTTTTGATGTTCTACAAGAGTGATAAGCTCTGTAGCTTGATTGTTAGCACTACCTCTTCTTGCATTTACTTTGATTTTTGCAGGTACATCTTCTTTCACTATACCAACCTCTACAAATTTATCTATCTCATTCATCCCCTCTAAAGTAAGCATAGCCTCTTTCACACTTGCTTCATCTACTGCTACACTAAAATATCCTAGCTTTATGAGTGCATCTGCATCAGTAATCTTGAAAGTCTCTTTGAGTTTTGTCTTTTGAGGTGTGATAGTTATACTTGAGATAGAGGTGCCATCAAGTCTATCTATGCCATACTCTGCCAAAACTGTTGCTGTCGCTTCTAGGGCTGTTGTCTTGGCTGTAGTGAGACTCTTTTTAAGTGCTTGTAGCTCTTTAATGTCATCACTAATGTAAGAGATTTTATTTTCAATCTCTTTGATGCTAAGACCGATATAGTCAGCTTTGGCATGGTAAGGTTTATTTGATTCTAGCACCTGTCGTACATAATTTTTAAACCACTCTTGCTTATCCTCTTTGATATTTTCTATTTCTGTTTGAAGTCTGTAATTTGTCATTTTCATAATGTAGCTCCTTATGCTGCTAAAGCCATTTGTGGCTGTTTTATAAAAGCAATTCTTTCTGCAATATCCCAAAGTCCTTTATTGACTTCAATATCCTTGCCAATAGACTTGATCTCTTTGCTTGTAAACCTACGACCTGTATCTTTATTCACTCCTGATACATTACCTCTAAGTAGATTTTCTTGGATAACATTCATCACCGTATAGAGGTCATCTTTAGTATCTTCATCCCTATGAGGCACAAGCAAATCATCATAATCTACCTCTAAATGTTTCTCAAATCGTAAAGGTGTAGATGAACGAGCAAAGGATACTTTTTCAGATTGTGATAACTCTATAGACTCAAACTGCTCTATTTTATGCTCCAATTGAGGTTTAAATGAACTTATCTTATCAATAGCTAGATGAATATCATTTTCTCTATCGCCTATGTGCTTTATCTTATAAGCTTCAAATATGCTATCAGCTACTACAAGACCATTTGCACAAACAAATCTAAAAACACCTGCACTAATGCTAAATGCTGTAGTTCTGTCGTGGCTATTAAAAAGTAAAAGTTCAACTGCATTCTCTTTTGGGTTTAGCAAATCATCGAAGTGTCTAAAACGGACTAGGTGTCTTTGGTAGCCCTCTTTGTCAGCATCTCTAACATTTGCTTCTTGAACGGCAACTGGATGCCATCCAAAGGCTGTGATTTGAGTGATGACATCGATCGTAGATACGAAGTGATACTTATCACTTGCATCGTAGTGTGGTTCCTCTGTAAAGAGTGCTGGGGCTTGTTTCATTAATTCTGTGTGAGTTAGTGGAAATTGTGACATGGTTTTATCCTTTGTTTATTTTTAGTGTTTGTTGAAAGTCTTATGACTAAAACTTAATCTTCGTTATCTAGTGTTTCTTTTAAAATAGTGCCAACAGCGATAACAACTGTAAGAATTGTTGGAAGTGGTAACATGGCTATGCTCCTAGTAGTGGACTATAATTACTGTTATTTGCAGAGATATACATCTCACCTTGAAATGGAATGTAGGGTTCTGTGAAAAATGTAGTTGCAACTATATTTTTTAGCATTTGGTTTCCTTATGGATTAATTTTTGATTGATAACTCAATCATCTGTTTTTATGATATATGGTTGAAATTATTTGGAAACTCACTTTATTATGGGTAAAATAACCCCAATTTCTCACAAATTTCAAGATTTATTGCCAATTCCCCCCCCCCAATCTTAGATAAAACAAAGTAATTTTTAGATACAATTCACACATTGAAAATTTAAGGATTTGACTATTGAACTTAATAATGCATAACGAATATGAAGAGTTAAAGGTACTTATGCGACTCTCTTCTCTTAATTCTCAAAAGGCTATATCTCAAGATATGAATATATCTATAGGGAAAGTAAACTACATTATAAAAGCATTAGCCAAAAAAGGTTTTATCAAGATTGGTAACTTCATCAACGAAGAAGATAAAACAAAATATAGATACCTTTTAACCCAAGAGGGTAGAACACAAAAGATAGATCGTATGAAAAAGTTTGTAGAGATAAAAAAAGCTGAATATGAGATGCTAGAGAGAGAACTAGAAGCATATAAAGCTCGCCCTGGAGATGTAAATCTATGAAAGCTCTTATAACAGGTGGTGCTGGATATATCGGCTCACATACACTCATCGCGTTAAGTGAAGCTGGTTATGACTTTGTAGTCTATGATAATCTCTGTAACTCTTCACATGAGTCACTCAAAAGAGTCTCTAAAATCATCAACAAAGATATAGAATTTGTAGAGGGTGACATAAGAGATAAAAAGAGACTTCAAGAAGTATTTAGTAAGTATGATATAAATAGTGTCATCCACTTTGCAGGTCTTAAAGCTGTAGGTGAATCGGTAGAACAACCCATAAGATATTACGATAATAATGTAGATGGCACATTAGTATTACTAGATGTTATGCAAGAATTTAAGTGTAAAAAAATAGTCTTTAGCTCTTCTGCAACAGTTTATGGCGACCCTGTAACTACTCCTATAGAAGAAAACTTTCCTGTAGGAGCAACTACTAACCCTTATGGAACAAGTAAGTATATGATAGAGCGAATACTTGAAGACATCGTTATAAGTGACAGTTCATTTCAAGCAGTAATACTAAGATATTTCAACCCTGTAGGTGCTCACGAGAGTGGAACCATAGGCGAAGATCCAAATGGCATTCCAAACAATCTAATGCCTTTTATCTCTCAAGTAGCGGTAGGTAAAAGAGAGTATTTGAGTGTATTTGGTGGGGATTATGATACTAAAGATGGTACAGGAGTAAGAGACTATATCCATGTAGTAGATTTAGCTAATGCACATGTAAAAGCAATAGATTATATAAATTCACAACAATTTCTGGCACTAAATGCCGATACCCCCGTCGCTAAAGCGAAAGTGGGGTGCAACATTAAAAATTCAATATTCAACATTGGAACAGGCTATGGCTATTCCGTTTTAGATATGGTAAAAGCGTTTGAAAAAGCATCAGGTAAAAAAGTACCATACAAGATAGTACAAAGAAGAGCAGGAGATATAGCTGAGTGCTTTGCCAACTCAACACTAGCAAAAAATGTTTTAGGTTGGAGTGCTTTTAAAACTATAGAAGATATGTGTAAAGATAGTTGGAGATGGCAAAGTAATAATCCTGATGGGTATAAAGTAATTAAGAATGGATAATTGAAAATGATAAATAATAGAACTCTATACATTATCGCAGGTGCAAATGGAAGTGGTAAAACTACTTTCTCACTTAATTACAAAGAGTTAAATGATTTACATTTTATCAATGCAGACGAGATAGTAAAATGAGAGATATTACACTAGAGATGGATATTTTAAAAGTAGCTTCAAAAGCCGTAAAAGATGCTCAAAAAAAGAGTTTAGAAAATGGGATAGCAAATGTATATAGCAAAAATGGACAAATATACTTTCAGCTTCCAGATGGAACTATAACTCACGAGATACCAAAAGAATATAGTGAATTGAAAATTGAGAATGGATAATTGAGAATGAAAGAAAATGTATTGCTTAATAAATCATTTCAATTTGCTATTAGGATAGTAAAACTTTATAAATATTTATGTGATGATAAGAAAGAATATGTATTATCAAAGCAACTTCTTAGGAGTGGGACATCAATAGGTGCAAATATAAATGAATCGCAAGATGCTCAGAGTAAAAATGATTTTATTTTAAAACTTTCTATTTCGCTAAAAGAAGCAAGAGAAAGCAAATACTGGATAGAATTATTAAAAGAAACCGACTTCTTAAGTACAAAAGAAGCAGATAGTCTATTAGTTGATTTAATAGAAGTAATTAAGTTACTAGTTTCAATAATAAAATCAACAAAAAACAATAAGGATAAATAATGAAAAAAAATAATTCTCAACTCTCAACTTTCAATTCTCAATTTAAAATAGCAGTAGCAGGAACAGGATATGTAGGTATATCAAACGGTGTACTTTTAGCACAACACAACGAGGTAGTAGCATTAGATATCGTAAAAGAAAAAGTAGATATGTTAAACAATGGTATATCTCCAATAGAAGATAAAGAGATATCTGAATACTTAGCTACAAAAGAGTTAAACTTCAAAGCTACATTAGACAAATATGAAGCCTACAAAGATGCTGATTTTATTATCATCTCTACTCCTACAGATTATGACCCTGAAACAAATTATTTTAACACTTCACTTGTAGAAATGGTTATTAAAGATGTACTAGAGATAAACCCTACAGCAACTATGGTTATCAAATCAACAGTACCAGTTGGCTACACAAAATCTATGAATGAAAAGTTTGAAACTTCTAATATTATATTCTCTCCAGAGTTTTTAAGAGAAGGTTCTGCACTCTATGATAACTTACATCCAAGTAGAATTATAGTAGGCGAAAAAAGTGAAAGAGCAGAAAAGTTTGCAAACTTATTAGCCGAGGGTGCGATAAAAGAGAACATAGACATCTTGCTTACAGACTCTACAGAAGCAGAAGCTGTTAAACTCTTCTCTAACACTTACCTTGCTATGAGAGTATCATACTTCAATGAGTTAGACTCCTATGCACAGACTCATGGTCTTAACTCAAAAGACATCATAAATGGTGTAGGACTTGATCCTCGTATAGGGACTCACTACAACAACCCAAGTTTTGGATATGGTGGATACTGCTTACCAAAAGATACAAAACAACTAAGAGCTAACTATGCTGATGTACCAAGTAACATTATAGGGGCTATAGTAGATAGTAACTCTACTAGAAAAGATTTTATAGCTGATAGTGTTATTAAAAAGCTTCAATCTAATTCAAAATTAAACATTCAAAATTCAAAATTACCAACTGCTACAGTTGGTATATATAGACTCGTTATGAAATCAGGCTCAGATAACTTTAGAGCATCGGCTATTCAAGGGATTATGAAACGTATTAAAGCAAAAGGTATCGAAGTCGTTATCTATGAACCTGTAATGCAAGAAGATGAGTTTTTTAACTCTAAGGTTATCAAAGATTTAGAAGAGTTTAAAACTATGAGTGATGTAATCATCGCAAATAGATTTGAAACTATTTTAGAAGATGTCAAAGATAAAGTTTATACTCGGGATATTTTTAATAGTGATAGTTAAAGATAAAATAAAAAAAGGAAAATAAATGAAAGTATTATTATTAGCAGGTGGATTCGGTACAAGACTAAGTGAAGAGACAGATGTGCGACCAAAGCCAATGGTGGAGATAGGTGCTAAACCGATATTGTGGCATATAATGAAGATTTATTCTCAATATGGTTTTAATGACTTTGTTATACTGCTTGGTTATAAGGGATATTTTATTAAAGAGTATTTTGCTAATTATTTCTTACATCAGAGTGATGTAACGATAAATATGAAAGATGGAAGTATGGAAGTGTTAAATAATTCTAGTGAACCATGGAAAGTTACACTCCTTGATACAGGTTTAAATAGTATGACAGGTGGAAGAGTTAAGAGAGCTCAAGATTTTATTGGTGATGAGCCGTTTATGCTTACTTATGGAGATGGTGTCAGTGATATAAATATAGAAGAGTTAGTGAAATTTCATAAATCTCACGGTAAAGCTATGACTATGACATCTGCACAGCCTGATGGAAGATTTGGAGCATTAAATATAACGGATGATAATCAAGTTACAAACTTTTTAGAAAAACCAAAAGGTGATGGTGGTTGGATAAATGCAGGTTTTTTTGTTTGTGAACCTAAAGTATTTGACTATATTACTGAAGGTGATAGCACAGTATTTGAGCAAAAGCCACTTCAAAATCTTGCAAAAGATGGTGAAATATTTACTTTCAAACATGAAGGTTTTTGGAAACCAATGGACTCATTGAAAGATAAAAATGATTTAAATAAACTTTGGAATGAAAATAAAGCTCCTTGGAAGGTATGGTAATGCAATCACTTTTTAGTGGAATATATAAAAATAAAACTGTTTTAGTAACAGGTCATACAGGATTTAAAGGTTCTTGGCTTGCATATTGGTTGGATCGAATGGGGGCTAATGTGATAGGGTATTCGTTAGATGCCCCGACTAAGCCAAATCATATAGAACTTTTAAATTTAGATATAGTTTCTGTTATTGGAGATATTAGAGACCTAGATAAATTGAATAAAACTTTTCAAGAGTATAAGCCTGATATAGTTTTTCATCTTGCAGCTCAACCACTAGTAAGACTTTCTTATGAAAATCCTATAGAGACTTATGAAACAAATGTTATAGGAACTTTAAAAGTATTTGAAGCTTGTAGAAACGCAAATGTAAAAGCCATAGTAAATATCACAAGTGATAAAGCCTATGATAACAAAGAATGGATATGGGGATATAGGGAAAATGACCCTATGGGTGGATACGATCCTTATAGCTCTTCAAAAGGGTGTGCTGACTTATTAGCAAACTCTTATAGAAACTCATATTTTAATGTTTCAGACTATAAAAAAACTCATAATACTTTACTTGCTAGTTGTAGAGCAGGAAATGTTATAGGTGGAGGTGACTGGGCTCAAGATAGACTTATGACTGACATAATGGTTTCAGTGTCTCAAGATAAGAAAGTAAGCATAAGAAATCCACATGCGACAAGACCTTGGCAACATGTCCTTGAACCATTGAGTGGGTACTTAAATATTGGACAAAAACTTCTTGAAGAAAAAGTAGAATTTGCAGAGGCATGGAACTTTGGACCATCAGATGAAGGTAGCATAACAGTTGAAGAAGTTGTAAAGCATGTAAAAAAACATTGGAATAAAATTGATTATGAAATCAATAGAGATGCAAAGCAACTTCATGAGGCAAATTTACTAAAACTTGATTGCTCTAAAGCTCATATATTGCTTAAATGGAAAGATGTATGGAGTAGTGAACAAACTTTTGAAAAGACTGTAAAATGGTATAAAAGTTATTATGAAAGCGATAAATTAACATTGACCGAACATGATTTAGAAGAGTATGTAAGTGATGCGAAAAATAAAAATATAGAGTGGGCTTTATAGATATGACTATTTTACTTACGGGAGCTACAGGTTTTTTAGGAAGTCATTTATTAAAAAGATTGGTGCAATTGGATTATGATGTTGTAATTTTAAAAAGATCCACATCAAATACTTATAGAATAGATAATTTACTAGATAAAGTAAAAAGTTACGATATTGATAAAGTTACTATGGAAAAACCATTTCAAGAGCAAAAAATAGATATGGTTATACATACAGTAACCAATTATGGAAGAGCAAACAGTGGTATATCAAGTATTGTCGAAACAAATCTGATGTTTTCTTTGAAATTATTAGAAACAGCTACATTCTTTAATACTGATACATTCTTTAATACTGATACATTATTATATAAATATTTAAATCATTACTCGTTATCAAAAAAACAGTTTGTAGAGTGGCTGAAATATTTTAGTGATAGAATCAAAGTTGTTAATTTAAAGCTAGAACATATGTACGGACCTAAGGACGATGATAGTAAGTTTGTAACATGGTTAATCAATCAGATGCTTCAGAATGTGGATAAAATAGAACTTACAGAGGGTCAACAAAAAAGAGACTTTATTTACATAGATGACATAGTAGATATTTATATGTTAATGATTGAAAAATCAGCTAATTTTGGATCTTTTAATGAGTTTGATGTTGGAACAGGAAAACAGATACAATTAAAAGAGTTTATTTTAAAAATTTATCAAGAGATATCTAAAATACAAAAGATTGATACACATCTTGACTTTGGAGCAAAACCATATAGAGATGGTGAGTTTATGGAAATCAAAGAGGATGTTCAACCACTCTTTGACTTAGGATGGAAACCTAAATTTTCAATAGAAGAAGCAATAGAAAATACAATAAAGGATATAAAAAAATGACTAAGCAAGAACGATTAAAACAAGAGATATTAGACAAAACTAAAGAGTATTATGAACTGGTACACAAGCCACAACAAGAAAAAGAGTTTATCGCAGGTGAAAGCCGAGTAAACTATGCTGGTCGTGTATTTGATGAAACTGAAATGCAATACCTAGTAGATAGCTCTCTTGATTTTTGGCTCACTTATGGAGATTATTCTAAAAAGTTTGAAAAAGAGTTAAGTAAGTACTTAAATGTTAGATGGACTTTTTTAGTAAACTCTGGAAGTTCTGCAAATTTATTAGCATTTTATACTTTGACTTCTCCATTACTAAAAGAGAGACAGGTTAAACGTGGGGATGAAGTTATTACTGTTGCTGCTGGTTTTCCAACTACTATTACTCCTATTGTTCAATATGGAGCAGTTCCTGTATTTGTAGATATGGAGTTAACTAATTTTAATATAGATGTAACTCAACTAGAATCAGCTTTATCATCTAAAACTAAAGCTGTTATGATTGCACATACATTAGGAAATCCTTTTAATATAAAAGTAGTAAAAGAGTTTTGTGATAAATATAATCTCTGGTTGATTGAAGATAACTGCGATGCCTTAGGTTCAATGTATGATGGTAAGCCAACTGGAACATGGGGCGATATAGGAACATCTAGTTTTTACCCTCCTCATCATATGACAATGGGTGAAGGTGGAGCAACTTATACAGACAACCCTCTTTTACAAAAGATTATGCTTAGTATGAGAGACTGGGGAAGAGACTGCTGGTGTGAAAGTGGTGTTGACAACACTTGTGGAAAAAGATTTGGCATGAGTTTTGGAAATTTACCAAAAGGATATGACCATAAATATGTCTATAGTCACTTTGGATTTAATCTAAAAGTATCTGATATGCAAGCAGCAATTGGTGTTGCACAACTTGAAAAGTTTCCATCGTTTGTAGAAATCAGAAAACAGAACTTTAAAAAGCTACACAATGGACTTAAAGATTTACAAGAGTTAATACTTGTGCAAACACAGCCAAATTCAGATCCTAGCTGGTTTGGTTTTATGATAACTTTAAAAGATAATGTAAATTTTACAAGAAATGAGATTTCTCAATTTTTAGAATCTAACAATATTCAAACTAGAAACTTATTTGCAGGAAATATCTTAAGACACCCACTGTTTGATACAATGATAGAAAATGAAGATTACCGCGTAATTGGCAAACTTGAAAATACAGATAAAATTATGAACGATAGTTTTTGGATAGGGCTGTATCCTGGTATGGGTGATGATGCTATTAACTATATGATTAAAAAAATTAGAGAATTTATAGTAAGTAGATAAATAGGAGTATATGTATGGGAAGACTAAAACAAAAACAACTTGAAAAAGAGAGTCATTTACGAGGTTCGAGTGGAGAGCCTGCCATTGATGGAGGTTATTTATATATCTATTTGAATAATGATTTATTGTTTATTGCAGGTATTCCGTCTCCTAATCTTATGGCAGAAAAGTCATCAGATAGTTTGGTAGAAAATTATGAAGAATTTACTGATAAAGATGATAACAATTATGCTATTTCAATATTCTCATCCATTTATGATATCTATTGGGAACTCAATGAGTATCCCGATGACGATAATATAATAAATAGTATTCGTTATGAGGTAAAATACAATGAACACTAAAGAATTTGCTGTATTTCGAGAAAACATAACAAGAATCAAAAAATCATTCGATAAGGAAAATGAATTAGTCAATCAGCTATTGTTTGCAAATATTATAACTATTTTAGAGGTATATTTACAAAATAGCTTATTGGATTTGTTATCAAATGATAAAAAATTATTGGAAAAACTCACCAAGTCAAGTAAATTTAAAACCAATAAAATTACTCTTACAAAAGCTTTGCTAAATGATATGAATATATATTTAAAAGAGCTTCTTAAAAATATTGTGTTTCATAATATGCCAGATGTTTGCTTATTATATAAAGAAGTTTTAAATATTGAAATAGAATATAAAAAAGATGAATCAATAATCAATGCAATAGAAAAAAGACACGATATAATACATAGAAATGGCTATAGTAAAAAAGCTGAAAAGATTAATATCTCGATTGAATATATAAAAGAGACCCTCGAAAAGGTAAATGAAGTGGTTTCTAAAATAGATACACAAATAATAGATAAATATACAAAGGAAAATTGATGAAGTATTTAATAACAGGTGGATGTGGATTTTTAGGTTCAAACATAGCAAGTGAAATATTAAAACAAGGTGATGAGCTAGTAGTGTTTGATAGTCTTTATAGACATGGAAGTTACCAAAACTTGGAGTGGTTAAAAACTCAAGGTGATTTCGAGTTTATTCATGGCGATATTCGCAATACTAACGATGTAGAGAGAACTATAAAACAACATAAACCAGATGTTATCTATCATCTAGCAGGTCAAGTTGCCATGACAACATCTATAGATGATCCTAGAATGGATATGGAGGTTAATGTAGGTGGTAGTTTTAACTTGCTTAATGCAGTGCGACTATATAGTCCAGAAAGTACCATCATATACTCATCTACAAATAAAGTATATGGAGATTTAGAGCAATTTACATACGAAGAAACAGAAACTAGATATAAGTGTATAGAGAAACCAAATGGATTTGATGAAAGTGTAAACCTTGATTTTCATTCACCTTATGGAACTTCAAAAGGAAGTGCTGACCAATATATGCTTGATTTTTCAAGAATTTATGGACTCAAAACAGTTGTGTTTAGACACTCTTCTATGTTTGGAGGAAGACAGTTTGCTACTTATGATCAAGGTTGGATAGGTTGGTTTACACAACAAGCTATAAATATTAAAAATGAAACTCAAAAAGAGCCTTTTACAATCTCTGGAAATGGTAAACAAGTAAGAGATATTGCCTATGCTAGTGATATGATAGATTTGTATCTAAAAGCTTCACAAAAAATAGACTCTATTAAAGGTCAAGCTTTTAATGTAGGTGGTGGAATGAATAATTCATCTTCACTGTTAGAACTTTTTAGTTTCTTAGAAAAAGAACTTGATATTAAGATGGAGTATAAACAGCTACCAGTTAGAGAATCTGATCAAAGGGTATTTGTAGCTGATTTGGCAAAGGCTAAAGAGTTGATAGGTTGGGAACCACAGGTATCTAAAGAAGAAGGTATTAGGAAGATGATTGAGTGGGTAAAAGCACAATAAATGATTAATCTAGAAAGGTATCATTATATAGCACTTGTTGGTTGGATATCTAAGATTTTTACTGTCCTGTTTTCACTAATAAATACAAGATTATTATTGGATATATTAAATATAGATGGATTTGCTGTTTATTCTATAGTATTTTCACTAGCTGGTTGGATTTCGTTATTAAATTTTGCAATACCTTCAGCTGTTCAAAATACTATTTCAAAATTTAGAGTGAAAAAACAAGAATTAAATGAACTTTTTAAGACGGTTTTATTCATGATTATAACTATAATTCTATTAGCAATTCCATTACTGTATGGAGCTGCTAATATCTTACTAAATACTATTTTATTAGAATATAAGGATTTGTTGAATACAGACTATTTTTTTATTATGCTTTTTTTATTATTGCTTTTTGGATTGTCTGAGATATTTAATAAAATTTTATTTGCTATAAATAAAGGTTATTGGCCAAATATTTATCCTGCAATCACATCTATACTTGGATTTGTATCTCTTTATATCTTGAAAAATAAAGAAATTCATGATGTGAATATTGTGCTAATTGTGTTTTTTTTACCTTATCTATTTATATTTATAATTTCATATATCCAATCAGTTGGGTTCATAAGACCTAGATTTAATAAAGAAATATTTTTAATAGTATTTAATTTAATGAAAAAGTTTTTCCTTTTTGCTATTTTAGCCGCATTTGTGCTAAAAGTTGATTATATTATTATGTCTATTGTATTAGAAGCAAAAGATATAGTTATATATAATCTTGATATGAGAATTTTTAATTTGATTCTTTTTATGTATGGTACTATACTAGCAGCATTGTGGCCAGTGTCAGCTGAACTATTTCATAAAAAGAAATTTGATATTATAAAAAGCAATGTCAAAAAAAATATTATAGCAGGTATTTTAATAAGTGTTGTGTTAAGTTCAGGGATACTATTTTTTAGAGATGAGATTTTACTCTTAATTTCTGGCAAAGATACATTGATGCTACCTATGATGACAGGAGTATTAACAGCATTTTATATTGTATTAAGAATATGGACAGATAGCTATGCAACCATTTTACAAAGTATGAATGAAGTAAAAATATTGATATATGTAGTTCCATTTCAAGCACTAATCAGTATAGTAGCTCAATATACTTTGGGTATGTATTATGGACTAAATGGTATTATTATGGGACTGTGTTTATCTTTTTTACTAACAGTTGTATGGGTTTTACCATTAAAATTTTATAAAATAACGAGGGTTAATCATGAGTAAACCAATATTGTCCATATGTATTCCAACATATAACAGAGCTGAGTATTTACCAGAGGCAATAGAATCGGTGTTAGAACAAATTACTGATGATTTAAGAGATAAAGTTGAAATATGTATAAGTGATAATGCATCAACGGATAATACGACTGAAATAGTAAAAGTATTTCAAGAAAAAAATATTTGTAATATTGTATATTATAAAAATGAAGAAAATATTGGAGCAGATAGAAACTTTTTACAGGTTATAGAAATAGCAAATGGAGAGTATTGTTGGTGGTTAGGCAGTGATGATAAACTAAAAGAAGAGAGTATTGATAAAATAATAGATGAAATCAATAATAATTATAATGATATTTATTTATTTAATAGAGAAGAGTATTCATTTGATCTTAAAAGAAAAATTGGAGAGTCTAATTGGTTTAATTTAAGTAAAGATAAAGAATTTGATTTTAAACGAATTCAAGTTGCAGAGTATTTAAAATATGTAAATGAATTAGGTGGTATTTTTTCATTTATTAGTGCTGTAGTATTTAAAAAAGCAAATTGGGATAATATAAAAGAAAAAAATAAATTTGTTGGTACATTTTATTCACACACTTACATTTTAGCTAATATACTAAATCAACAACATTCATTAAAAATTCTTATTTACCCGTTAGTTGTATGTAGAATAAACAATACAACAAATACATTTGGTGGCTTATTAGGACACTACGGTAGATTATATATAGATTATTTTAATATAATAATATTTATTGATATCTTTGGCATGGATTCATTAGAAGTTCAATTAGTTAAAAAAATATTATTAAAACAGAGAAATTTAAAAGTATTGTTGGCAAATAAACTATTAGCAAATAAAAAAGAAAATACAAAGTTATTATTACTACTAAATAATTTAGGATATACAAAAGAATACTTTATTTTAAAGTATTTTCCATCTTCGTTATTATCTTTTATTAAAAAAATTTATAAAAAATTAAAAAGAACATAGCTATGCTAAAATTTTCTAATTTTCTAATTTTATTTTTTGTTAAAATACTATTTAAGAAAAATACAAATATTCAAAAAATAGCTATTTATAGATTTGGTTCATTTGGTGATTCTATTGTTACATTTCCAACTATTAAAGCTATTCGAGAACAGTATAAAAATGTTGAAATACATATATACAATAAACCAGAAAATGACAATCTTATAAAGATGGAAGACTTATTAGATGAAAATATGTATGATAAGATTATAACACTAAAAGCAAACTCATCTATAAAAGAGTTATATAAAACAGTAAAAAAAGAAAAATATGATATTTGGTTCGAACTATCATCTGCAGGACTTTCATTTTCTAAAGCTTTCAAAAAAATAGCTTTTTTAAAATTAGCAGGAGTTAAATATATCAATGGTATTGAGATAACTCCAAATAAGTTTCTATCAAGATATTTTAAAAAGAATTATAACTTTATATCTGAAAGAGAAAGATTATTGAATAATTTATTGTCACTAAATATACCTATACAAAAATACAGTTTAGACTTCCCTTTAAAAGATATAAGTAAGAATATCATAAAAGTAGAAAAGCATTTATCAAAAGACAGTATTAACAAAGATAAAATGATAGTTTTAATTACAAAATCAAAGAGGCAATCAACAACTTGGACACAAGATAACTGGATAGAACTCTCCAAAGAGTTATTAAAGAAAGAATATCAGCTAGTTTTTATAGGTGCCCCATCTGATAGTGAGTTTATAGATCCAATAGTTAATGAGTTAGATTCAAATAATGTAAAATCTTATGTAGGAGATTTTTCAGTTTTAGATAGTGCAGCTTTATTGAAACTTTCACCATTAGCAATATCAGTTGACACAGGGCCCATGCATCTAGCTTATGCAGTTGGCACAAAAGTCATTGCACTTTTTAGTGCAAGAGATTATGTAGAAAAATGGTATCCACCTAAAGAACTAGGTGTAGTTATAAGAAAAGATATAAAGTGTAGTCCTTGTTTTTTGGATAATTGCCCTAATAACAATGAATGTATGAATCAAATCAATTTTATAAATATTTTGGATGAATTAAATGATTTTAAATAAAAATACATTTAATCTTAGCATCTTTACTATACTTATAGTAATATATTCTGGTTTATTTATGGTGTTTACACAGATATTAGAATTAATAGGTATACCACAAGGAATAGTACCTGTAAAAAGTAGTTTATTTCTGCTGTTACTTATTTTTTTATTTTTTCTAAGTATTTATAATAAAAAATTAAATATATCTTTATTAAAAATAACTTCATTATATTTATTTACAGGTGCACTTATCTTGGAAAGTATTATTTTAGTTTTTCTACATCATCTTCCAATTAAATATATACTTTTTACACTATATGATTCATGGTCAGTTATCCCTCTAAGTATTTTATTTACATTTGCTATTGCTAACATTAAATTAACAAAGCTATTGTTAAAAAAAATATTTCTTTTTTTAGTGTTTCTTTCTGTTTTGATAGGTATTATTGCTATTCTTCAACATGTTTTAAATCAATCTATTTTACCTATTTCGAGGGCTAACTTTATTATAGGTGGTGAAATAAGAGCATATTCTTTATTTAATTCTCCTAAATCATTCTCTTTATTTTTTATAATGCTATTTTATTTGATAATTTTAAATATTAAGATAACTCGTAATAGTTATAAAAAAGTTTTTTATTTTATGTTTTTGTGTTTTACTGTATATATGATATATATTGCTAAAATCAGAGGTACTTATATTTTGTTCTTAGCTAGTTTTTTCTTTTATATTTCAACAAATTTTTACATAAAATTATTTTCTTTTAACAAAGTTTTAAAAATTCAGTATATTGTTGCTATTTCAATCTTAATTCTGATTATATCATTAATAGCAATTATTGCAAGTTTGAATATGGGGACAGGTTTGTTTAATGTAAATAGTTTAGTAGATAGATTTTATTTTTGGAATATTTTATTTACAAAATTAGATATTAATTTGATAAATAGTATTTTTGGCTTTGGTTTAATACAAAATGATGGTGGCTTAGAGATTGTTAATAATTTATTTGGAGATAATAAATTTATAATGGATAATACATTCTTACAATTATATTTTTGGGGTGGTGCTATTATCCTAGTTACTTTTTTTTATTTATATATAAAGATATCTAATCTATTAAAAATAAGTTATTATTCTACAAAAGATAGAGTTGTGAAAAATGCTATTGTAATGATATTTTCATTGCATTTATCATTTCTTTTTTTATTCTTAGTTAGTAGAAGTATTTCTGAATATTTTCTTTTTGTTTATATACCTACTGTTTTTATAGTAAAATATATTAAGGACGAATATTGCAAAATAATCAAATAATAATACTCCATGACCTAAATGGAAAACCATACTACGAAGCAGTAGAATATTATGCAAAAAAAAATAATATCCAAATTCTATATTATGAATCTTCAGTATTTAAACTATTTATTAGAGATATAGTTAAGCATCAATTTGGAATAAACACTATAAAAAGAACTATTACAAATAGTATCTTTAGACTAAAAGTGCCTTTTATAAAAAACAAAACTATAATTATTGGGATGGCACCCTATGATTTTAGAATTATTTGGTATAAAAAATTACTTAAAAACAATAATCTTATTTATAGCACTTCACACCCTTTTTGGGGAGATGAAAGTAAAAATCCTAGAAAATATGGATTGTTTACTTTTATATTTAGAAACTCTTGGAAAAATTTTTTAAAGGATAAAAAACTAAAAATATCAACAGTAACAAAAAGAGCTTATAACACATTGAAAAAAAATTATGAGATAAATGGCAAAATATCCCAAATATATCATACTGTTGATACTTCAAAGTTTCATAAAGGTGTAAAAGAAGAAGATAATAAATTTCACATATTATTTGCGGGAAAACTGTTGTATGAGAAGGGACTAGATACTATTATCGAGTTGATAGAGACTATGGACAATGAAAAATATCATTTTCATATAGTAGGAGATGGAGAATATAAAGATAAAATATCTTATGTATTTGAATATGAGAATGTAACTTATCATGGGTGGATAAGTGATAAGACTGAATTAGCAAATATTTATCAACAATGCCATATATTTTTAAATCCATCTATCAAAAATAGCAAATGGCAAGAACTCTTTGGTATAGTAAATATTGAAGCTATGGCATCAGGACTTGTCGTGATAGCAAGTGATCATATTGGACCATCGGAGATTATTGAAAGTGGAGTAAATGGTTTTTTGGTAGAAGAGAAAGAGAGTTCTGAAATTAGTAATATTATAAAAAGTTTATATGAAGATAGAGACTTATTTCAAGCTATTTGTAAACAGGCGATAAAATCATCTAAAAGATATAGTATTGAAACTATTGCGAAAGAATGGAAAAAGGTCATTAATGAAAAATAAAGTATTTTTATCAATTTGTATTCCTACATATAATATGGGAATATATCTAACAGATTTAATAAAAAGTGTAAATAATCAACTTGATGGTATAAATAAAAATATTGAAATATGTATCAGTGATAATGCATCCACTGATAATACAGAAGCAGTCGTTACTAGCTTACAAGAAAAATATACAAATATTACATATAAAAAGAACAAACAAAATATTGGTGCCGATAATAATTTCTTAAATGTTGTAGATATGGCAAGCGGGGAGTACTGTTGGTTTATGGGTGCAGATGACATAATATCAGAATCTATTTTATCAGAAATTATAGAAACTATAAAACAGAAACCAAATGTAGATATATTTTTGGGAGATAGAAAAAACAGTAGTGCAGAAGGCATTAGTTTAAATGAAGAATATTGGCATCCAAAAAAATCATTGATAACGAAAAACAATTTATCTAAGTATATTGAAGATTCGTATAAGATTGGGGCTATCTTTGCTTTTATCTCTTCAATTATATTTAAAAAAGTATCATGGGATAAATCTAAAAAACAGATAGACATTGAAAAGTTTATTGGAACAGCATACATTCACAGTGTAATCTTATTAAATATTTTTAAAAACAATGGTTCTCTATTGTATTTACATAAGGTTATAGTAGTTGCAACAAGAGATAATGATTCTTTCTTAAATAAAGGATATTTAAATCGAATAAAGATTGATTATAACTATCTTCCCATATTTGAGTATTTATATGGTTTAAAGAGTGAAGAATATAAAATGATGAAAGCTTTACTAAAAAAGGAGAGAACATTAGCTCACTTCTTAAAAGCAAAAGCTTCTGAAAAAGACTCAAAGGAAGTAGTGAATTTTATGAAAAAACATAAGCTAAACAATATATATTTAGTGAGGTTGTTTCCAACTTTTTTTATTAAATTACTAATAATTTTTCATAAGTTCATTAATTTTAGAAGGTATTAGATGAGAAAAGAAAGAAACAATAAGCTTTTAAAAATTCTTGATAGATACATCGGTATTCCTATTGTCTTTTTATTGGGAATTTTTAAACAAAAGAAACAAATTCCTATTAGAATAGATAAAATTGGAATACTTGCTACTGCTGCAATTGGTGATACAATTATAATGTCAGGTGCAATTAATAGTATAAAGAAAAAATATCCAACTTCAGAAATTATTCTATTTTGTGGGTCAAGTAATTATGAAATATCAAAACTTTTAAATAATATAGATAAAGTGAAAAAAATACCAATTAAAAATATAATAAAATCAAAAAAGATTATTCAAGAAGATGCTTTTGATGTTTGGATTGATTTTGGTCCATGGCCTAGGTTAAATTCAATCTTAACTAGTTTTGCTAAGGCTAGTTATAAAATAGGCTTTAATACAAAAGGTCAAGATAGACATTTTATTTATGATAAATGGGTATTACATAATGATTTTATTCATGAGCATAAAAATTATTGTGAGTTATTAAAGTTAATCAATATAATAGAGTTTGAGAAACCAAAATTGTTACTAGAAAATAGCTATGAAAATAATTTTGAAAAGTATGTAGTCTTACACTTGTTTGCAGGTGGTTCAAAAGCTGATTTGAAACATTTACCATTGGAAGTGTGGCAAGAACTATCTAAGTACATTATCGAAAAAGGGTATCGAGTTTTTGTCACTGGTGCGCCAAGTGATTCTAATAGACTTGACGAATTTATGAAGATGTCCGAATTAGATATAGTAAATATGGCAGGACAATTATCTTTGAAGCAAACAGCAGAGCTACTACATAGTTCAAAGTTAGTCATAAGTATAGATACAGGTATCATGCATCTAGCATCAGCCTTAGATTGTGATTTGATTGCAGTACATGGACCAACAGATCCGAAGAGATGGGGTCCTCTATCTGATAAATCCCATTGTGTATATTTAAACAAAAAATGTGCACCTTGCATTAGTTTGGGCTTTGAAAGTAACTGTACTAATAATATATGTATGTCAGATATTAATGTAAGTGATATTGTAAAAATTATTGAAAAGGAGAAATTATTATAAAATGAAAGATTTTAAATTTAAAGCTACAAATATCTTAGTAATTGGTGATTTAATGGTAGATCATTATTTATGGGGAGAATGTGATAGAATCTCCCCTGAGGCTCCCGTTCAAGTTGTAAATATACAAAAAGAGAGCTCTGTTTTGGGTGGTGCTGGTAATGTGATTAACAATTTAAGAGCAATGGGAAGTGATGTTGATGTTATAAGTGTAGTAGGCAATGACGATGTGGCAATTGAGTTAAAATCTTTTTTGAAAGATATAAATGTTAATGCTGAAATGTTGATTAAAGAAAAAGGTAGAAAAACATCTAAAAAAAGTCGTTTAATTGCCTCTCAACAACAAATCGTACGATATGATTCTGAGAGTATTGAAGATATTTCACAAGATAGTGAAAAAGAGATAATACAGACATTATCAAAGAATATAGAAAAATATGATGCAATAATTTTATCAGATTATGGTAAAGGTGTATTAACAACAAATGTAACACAAAATATTATCTCTTTAGCAAAAACTTATGGCAAAAAAGTATTTGTAGATCCAAAAGGCAAAGATTATAGTAAATATAAAGGTGCATATACTCTAACACCAAATAAAAAAGAGGCTATCCAAGCTACAGGCATAGATATAAGAGATGAAAATTCCTTAATAAATTCCATCAAAAAATTGCAAGATGACTGTGCCTTAGATGTCTCATTGATTACTTTAAGTGAACAAGGTATTGCGATATTTGATGAAAAGTTGGAAATTAAACCTACGGTTGCTAGAGAAGTATTTGATGTAACAGGTGCGGGAGATACAGTCATAGCAGCTATTACATTTGCCATAGCAAATGGTTTACATATAGAAGATGCAGTTATCTTTGCAAATTTGGCAGCAGGTGTTGTTGTAGGTAAGATAGGAAGTGCAACAGCAAGTGTTGATGAAATATTTGAGTATGAATCAAGTCTGCATAAATCAAATTCAACAAAACATATAAAGAGTTTTAAAGAGATTGAAAAACTTTCTCTTGAGCTTCGTAGGAAAGATAAAAAGATAGTATTTACAAATGGATGCTTTGATATTTTACATGTAGGGCATATTAAATATTTGGAAGTTGCAAAAAGTTATGGAGACATTTTAATAGTTGGGTTGAATGCCGATAGCTCTGTTTCTAAACTAAAAGGACCAACAAGACCTGTAAATACTCAAGATGATAGGGCATATATCTTAGCCTCATTGGAAAGTGTTGATTATGTAGTTATCTTTGAAGAAGAAACACCTTATGAACTTATAAAATTAATAAAACCTCATATTCTTGTAAAAGGTGGCGATTATGAAGGGAAAGATGTTGTTGGACAAGATATAGCAGAGGAGTTGAGACTTGTTCAATTTATAGAAGGTAAAAGTACAACAAATATTATAAAAAGGATACAAAACAATGAAAAAAGCAATTAATAACGAATTTATATCTCATTTAGAAACTATAAATATCGTAATAGAAACCATGCAGGAAAAACTAGAGGATGCTTCAAAACTTGCAGTTGAAACATTGAAAAATGGAAATAAAATTTTACTTTGTGGAAATGGTGGTAGTGCTGCAGATGCACAACATATTGCAGCTGAGCTAACAGGAAGATATAAAACTGAGAGAAAAGGACTAGCTGGAATTGCTCTTACGACAGATACTAGTGCCTTAACTGCCATTGGGAATGACTATGGTTATGATAGAGTTTTTGATAGACAAGTTGAATCATTGGCTAATAAGGGTGACTTAATCATAGGTATTAGCACAAGTGGAAATAGTCAGAATGTAGTAAATGCTTTAAAATTAGGGAAAGAAATAGGTTGTAAGACTTTGGGGCTTAGTGGAAGAGATGGTGGTGCTATGAATGAGGTATGTGATATAAATTTAGTCGTTCCTTCAGATAATACACCAAGAATCCAAGAGATGCATATTTTATTTGGTCATACTATTTGCCAGTGTATTGATGATGCTTTTTTATAGGAGCTTATAAAATGCTAATACTTGGAAATAAATACGGTATAACAGATGAAGAAAAACAGTTACTTTTAACTAAAGTAGAAAAAATTCATAGTATTGATATAGGAAACAGTACTGATACTGAAATAATAGAGCAAATCAAATCACATATCAAAAACAATAAAGTAGAATTTTTAGTACTAAATCTTGATAAAAAAGTCTCTATACATATAAAAGGGTATTTGGAAGAGCTAGAATATTCTGGTAGAGAAATAATGTTGTTTAGTGAATTTACTTCAAAATTTTTCAATCGTTGTCATATAGACTTTAATGAGAAAAATTTTGAGGTTTACGATAGTATACATCAAAATCAATTGAATCTTTTTACTAAAAGGTTATTTGATATTGCTTTTTCAGCTGTAGCTTTGATTTTGTTGTTTCCTGTATTTTTAATCATTGCTATATTGATAAAAATCAAATCACCTGGTGGACCTATATTTTTTGGACATCAAAGAATTGGGAAAGATGGTAAGTTTTTTAGAGTTTATAAATTTAGAACTATGGTTCCAGATGCAGAAGCTAGACTTAAAAAAATGTTAGATGAAAATCCTAAAATAAAAGAAGAGTTTGAAAAAGACTTTAAACTAAAAAATGACCCTAGAATAGTTCCTAGTATAGGTAACTTTATGAGAAAGAGTAGTATAGATGAACTTCCTCAATTTTTCAATTCTTTAATCGGCAATATGTCAGTAGTAGGTCCTAGACCAATAGTAGAAGATGAGATTTCTAAATATGGTAAATATGCCATAAAATTATACTCTGTAAAACCAGGTGTTACAGGACTATGGCAAGTAAGTGGAAGAAATGATATAGACTATGATGAGCGAGTAGCTTTAGATATGGAGTATATCGATAAGCAGACTTTAATGATGGATATAAAGATAATCTTTCAAACTGTAATGGTGATGATATTTAAAAAAGGGGCATATTGATTATGGAAATAGGAATGATTATAGGAACAACTATAGCAGTTGTCATCATGGGTGGTACTTTTTTGATATTTTATAATGCAAAAGATAGAAAAGAGCCTTTAACTATATATCGAGATGGCGATACAATGAGATTGCTTTTGTCTCAAGATGATTATTGTGAATTTGATATATCTGAT
>Ga0256829_1000747_pt1 | contig 29943 bp, 25 predicted proteins | sample 131447metaG_FD_185979 | JGI IMG/M metagenome (GOLD analysis project Ga0256829, IMG submission 185979) | Hydrothermal vent microbial communities from Lau Basin, Pacific Ocean - 131-447 | ecosystem: Environmental > Aquatic > Marine > Hydrothermal vents | place: Pacific Ocean: Lau Basin | collected... | reverse complement strand
TTTTTATATCCAATGATTTTGCTTATAGAAACTATTGGTTTTCCACAGCAACACCCACTTTTCTTTTAAAAATTATTGAGAAAAATAATTACTTTCTACCCAACTTAGAAAATATTGTCAAAGATGAGCGAATGCTCAATAGCTTTGATGTGGATTACATTGAACTAGAGACTTTGATGTGGCAGACGGGGTATTTGACTATCGATAAAACAAGTATAAATTATGATGAAACTATCAAGTATCATTTGGCGATACCAAATCAAGAAGTGAAAATATCTCTTTTAAGTTCCATCGCTGATTTTATGAGTAAAATAGACAATACTACCTTACTCAAAGGTGAAGTATATGAATCTTTAATAACAGCAGATTTTTTGAAACTTGAGAAAACTTTCAAATCACTCTTTGCATCCATTCCTTATAATCTTTTTACTAAAAATAAAATGTATGAGTATGAAGGGTACTATGTTAGTGTCTTTTATGCCTATATGAAAGCTTTAGGGTTTGACTTAGTGGGTGAAGATGTTACAAACAAAGGACGGATAGATTTAACCATAAAGATGCCTAACTCTATCATCATCATAGAGTTTAAAGTCGATGGAAGTGATGCCCTCAATCAGATTAAAGAAAAAGGGTATCATCAAAAATATGTAGATACATCTTTACCTATTTTTATAGTTGGAATTGAGTTTGATACAAGTGAGCGAAATATATCTACAGTTGCGTTTGAGCGGTTACTTTGATGTCAGAGTTGACACAATTAAAGCTTGATGCAAAGGGTTTAAGTGTCCTTTATGTTGAAGATAATGATTCTCTAAGGGAAAATGCCGCTAAACTACTCTCAAAAATCTTTGATACTGTATATGCAGCAGAAGATGGAAAAAAAGGTTTAGAGGATTATAAAGTATTTCACCCCGATATAGTCATCACAGATATAAAAATGCCCAATATGAGTGGTCTTGAACTTGCAGCTCATATTAGAGAAATCTCATTAGATACAAAAATCCTCATCATGTCAGCCTTTGATGATAAGGAAAATCTTCACAAAGCGATTGACATTGGTGTCTCAAGTTTTCTCGCAAAACCTGTAGCTATGAAAGAACTTGTCAAAGAACTTAGGAAAATAGTAAAAGAGATTACGGATATAAATAACAAAAATATTTTTCTTGCCAATATAAAAAATGTTTTTAATTATCAAAGTTCTATGGTTCTAATGATGGATGAGTCCAAACCAGTCGTCGCTAATCAAATCCTCTTAGACTTTTTTCACCTCAAAGATGTTGAAGAGTTTATAAACAAATATACAGATTTTGGAACACTATTTTTAGAGCATGATGGATTTTTATACAACACCAAAGATAAAAATTGGTTTGATGAAATACAATCAAATGAGGCAAAACTCTACAATGTCAAAATAAAAAGTGCTGAAGATGAGTTGAAGCATTTTATCTTAAAATATCAAACAATACCCGATAAACAGGGCTATGGGGTTCTCTCTTTAGATGATATAACAGAACTTAATATTCTCAAACTTTATGATGAGACTCAAAACGATGATAAAGTACAAGATAGCAGTTCAATCCTTAAACTGCTAGAAGTGATAAAAAACAATGCTGGGAAACTAGAACTGCATAATTACTACAAGGGACTTAGCATTACCAATAGTGCTGTAGTCAAAGATATAAAAGAAGAGAGTATTGTACTTCAAACAAGTTTTTTACAAGAGAAAGCTGTACAATTTGAGAAAAAAACATTGATGGTCTCAGAGCTACTTCCCCATGTTGTAGAGTGTAGTGAACTTGTAAAAATCGGATTTGAGAGTCAAAATATAGAGTTTAAAGATGTTCATTTTGTGCAAGAATCTGCAATTATGAGAAAAACAGTGCGTCTTATGCCTGAAGAAAATACAAAAGTAAATCTTTTTATAGCCGATAGAAAATATCAAGGAGAGATAAAAGTTGAAGATATTTCTCTCGATGGAGTAAAATTAAATCTCAGTTCTTTGCCTGCTGGCTTACAAGATGAAGAGAAGGTAATTGTAGATTTTGTTTTTTATGTCAACAAAAAGCCTCTTCTGCTGAATGTACACGCGAAGATGTTTAAAAAAATCGAAAATAGACATAGTTTTAGTCTTGTGTTTCTTTTTGAGTTTGAGAAAGGTAAAAAAAGTGTGCTTGTCAAATACATAACAAACAGACAAATGCGCCTTATAAAAGAGTTTAAAGGATTGGAAAATGGTTAATAATGAAAAAATACTGTATGATGATGGTACACATAAATGTATTATGTTTAGTTTTGATGATGAAACACATGAAAACTCTTTTTTATCGGTAAACCAGTATCTTATGGTGCAAAATGGTGCAGGTGTTCTCATCGACCCTGGAAGTGAAGCGATATTTGAGGAACTTTTTGATGCTGTCTCAAGGCATATAGAGATACAAAATCTCAAGTTTGTATTTCTCTCACATCAAGACCCTGATGTCTCAGGTTCGATTGCTCAATGGGCTATAAGTACGCAGGCTAAATTTATTATGAGTGGATTATGGGTACGATTTATGAGTCATTATGGTTTTATACAAATGAATAGAGTCATAGAACTCGAAGACCATGGTGCTAAACTTAAATTTGGTAAAGATTATCTCAAGTTTGTTCCTGCCCATTTTTTACACTCTCCTGGAAATTTTTCACTCTATGACTCTCGCTCCAAAATCCTTTTTTCAGGCGATATTGGTGCAGCGATTGTCAATGCTCCGAGTGACTATAAACATGTTATAGATTTTGAAGCACATAAGCAAAATTTACTTGGATTTCATAAAAGATATATGGGGTCAAATAAGCTTTGCCGTAAATGGGTAGGGCATGTGAAACAGCTAGAGCTAAAGACCATAGCCCCACAACATGGACTGATTTTTGAAGCAGAAAATGTCTCTCTTTTTTTAGAGTGGTTACAAGATTTACAATGTGGTAGTGATAATATAGATGAGATTTATTAGGAAAAGGTAGTACCATGAAGATACATATTTTTATCATAATAATTACTTTTTTAATTTTAAATCTCCATGCCCATGAAGCCAATAGACCGATGAAACTTGGAGCAAATTTATGGATAGGCTACTCTCCACTTTATTATGCAGAGGCAAAAGGATGGCTCCGTAAAAATAACATTAAATTTGTAGAGACTATTTCTTTAGGAGAGAGTCTAAAGTACTATAAACTTGGTGCTTTAGATATGCTCTGCACTACAAATTATGATTTTTCAAAAATATCTAAAAATTTTGGAAGTATGATTTTACTTGATAAATCTTATGGTGGCGATATGATTTTAAGTAATGAGAGTATAAAACAACTTAAAAAGGCACAAAAAATAGATGTATTTTTAGAAAAAGAGAGTGTTAATACTCTTTTACTGGAGGACTTTGTTAAAAAATACAAATTTAATATCTCAAAATTGACACTTATCAATACACCACCAAACTTGAGTGCCTTGCTAAAAATGAAGAAAACCCCCACTATGGTTGTAACATACGACCCCTATAATTTTTCCCTTGAGAGGAGAGGTTATAAGGTTATAGCTTCTACAAAAGAGAAGGACTTTGTCATTATAGATGCGATGTATGCATCACAAAAAACAGTGCAACAATTTGCCAAAGAGATTGCTCGCGTCAATTTTTTAGTAGCAAAAGCATTAAAGGTTTTAGCATCAAATCCTCACGAGTACTTTCAAGCGATAAATCCAGAGTTTCACTACAAGGATTATGATGAATTTCAACAAGCATTAAAAAATATCAAGTGGCTTTATGAGGATAAATTATAATGAATATAAAATCTAAAGTATTTCTGAGTATTCTCTTTATATCTCTTTTGATTATGCTCTCCGTTACCTATATTTACTCTCTTTTAGGGTATGAGAAAAAGCTCTTTTATGAAAAAGAACACTTAACCCGAGATGCTTCTGATATTGCCATGCATGTAGAAAAAGAGCTTTTAGGAAACTTATCAAATGTGCTTACCATTGGTTCTGCCCCAATCCTTTTCAAAACACTTACACAAAGTAATAAAGCATATGCTAGCCTGAGTGATAGAGCAAGATATATAAAAAAAATGAACAGATTATGGATGAATGTAGATAGCCCTCATAGTACATTTATATATCCTTATCTCAATAATGCTTTAGCAATGTACTTAAAACAACAACAAATAGTACTCAAAGATGTGTACGGAGAGATTTTTATTACGAACAAGTATGGTGCTTTAGTTGCAGCTACTGACAAATTAACCACTTTTGCACATGCACAAAAGTACTGGTGGCAAGAAGCATATAACAAAGGAAAAGGTAAAATCTTTTTTGATGATAGAGGTTATGATATGAGTGCATGTGAATATGTCATTGGTGTTACCGTACCTATCAGAAATCACAATGAAGTGATTGGTATCCTCAAAGCCAATATAAGAATAATGACTTTACTCAAAGATACTGTGCAAACATACGATAAGCTCAACCGAGGCTCTTTAAAAGTTGTGAGAACGGGTGGTCTTGTTGTTTATGAGCAAGGGCTACCGCCACTCTCAACAAAAGTAAATCCACAAATACTAAATCACCTCAAAAAGAGAAAAACAGGTTCCGTCATTGTGAAAGATTATGGAAAAGAGAAGATTATCGCCTATGCTCCAGTAAAATTAGTTTTCAATAATAAAAAATTAACTTTTGGTGGAAAGGTACTTTCTAAAGACCATGAAAAAGGTAATAGTGGTGAAATTTGGCATACTGTTATAAGTTATGATAAAAAACTTGCTTTAGCAGAAAGTATACGGGCAAATAAAAACATTGTACTTCTTGGAGTACTTTTGAGTATTTTGGCTATTGTGAGTGCTTTACTTTTATTGAAATGGATAAGCAAATCTGTAGAAGCACTGCAAAAAGCCCATCAAAAGATTCAAGAGCAAGATGAAATTATGGTAGCACAATCTCGCCATGCCGCCATGGGTGAAATGATAAGTATGATAGCCCATCAATGGCGCCAACCAATCAGTGTCATAGCGATGGATGCAAACAATATACTCGCAGATATAGAGCTTGAGATGATTGATGAAAAAACCTTGCAAAAGACATCTTTGAGTATTATCAACAAAACGCAGGAACTCTCAAAAACGATTGATGATTTTAGAAACTTTTTCAAATCAGAAAAAGAGGTCAGTGAAGTACTAGCACAAGATATCCTTCAAAATGCGTTAAATATTATCGATGCATCTTTTAAAAATCATAATATAGAATTGATACTTGATATTCAAAGTTCTCTCTCTATTAAAACCTACTCAAGAGAACTGATGCAAGTATTTTTAAATATTTTGCAAAATGCAAAAGATGCGCTGGTGGAAAATAAGATTGAAAAGAAAAAAATTTATATCATTATAGAAGAGAGTTTCAGTAGTGTTACTATAAAGATATGCGATAATGCCCATGGAATAAAAACAGAACTCTTACAAAAAATTTTCAATCCATACTTCAGTACAAAAAGTGAAAAGAATGGTACAGGTTTAGGGCTTTATATGAGTAAAACGATTGTAGAACAGCACTTACTTGGCTCGATAAAAGCTTATAACAAAGAGGATGGTGCTTGTTTTGAGATACAACTCCCCCATGCTATCAAAGGAGCGAAAAATGAGGCTCTATGAGTAATATCAAAAAACTTCATCAACTCTCTAAAGATTTCGTCATCCTTTATGTAGAGGATGATGCTTCCATACGAAATTCTATGGCGACATATCTTAAAAAAATATTTAAAGAAGTAATCATCGCAAATGATGGTAAAGAGGGTTTAAAAAAGTATAAAAAGCATACGATAGACATCGTTGTTACTGATTTGTCCATGCCTGTTATGAATGGTTTAGAGATGCTCACAGAGATAAAAAAGCGAGATACCAATCAATCTGTTTTAATTACCTCTGCACATAGTGAAACCGAGTATATGTTTGGTGCTATCAATGCAGGAGTGGATGGTTATATCATCAAACCATTTGATTATACACAACTCAACAATGAACTCTATAAAATCGCAGATAAACTTTCTAAGTTTAAAGAGAATGAAGTATATAAAAATCATCTTGAAGATATGGTCAAAGAGCGAACCGCAGAAATAGAAAAGATAATGAACTATCAAAGTGATAATTATGAAAAAACACTTTATTCAATGGTAGATATGATAGAAGAAAGAGATACTTACACAGCAGGTCACTCCAAACGAGTAGCCAAATACTCAGCGATGATTGCAAAAGATATGGGATTTTCTGAAGTAGATTGTACAAAAATATATCAAGCTGGAATTTTGCACGACATCGGGAAAGTTGCAACACCAGATGCTGTTTTGTTAAATCCAAAATCTCTCAATGAGATAGAATACACACTTATTAAAGAACACGTAACAGTGAGCTACAAACTTTTAAATGCTATTCCTATGTTTCAAGAGTTATCTGAAATAGTGCGAGACCATCATGAAAGATATGATGGTAAAGGGTATCCACGAGCATTAAAAAAAGATGCAATCAATCCTATGGCAAAGATTATGATTGTTGCTGATTCTTTTGATGCTATGACAACAAACAGAATTTATAAAGCAAAAAAAAGTGTGGCTGAAGCGATTGAAGAGTTACAATTCTATAACAAAAAGCAATTTCATCCAGAAGTAGTCAAAGTCGCCATAAAAACACTGCAAAATATAGAGATTGATGAAGATGTAAACCAGTTACCAAAAACAAAACTAGAAGAAGAACGCTTCGCTTATTTTTATAAAGACCCGCTTACAAAAACTTACAATAGTAATTATTTTGATTTAATTATCTCAAGTAATAGCATAAAGAATGATTCCAATTATAAAGTTGTATATAAAATAAATCTCAAAAAATTCTCTGATTTTAATAAGATAAATGGTTGGGAAGAGGGGAATACGGTACTCAAGCTTGTTGCATCAGAGTTGATACAACTTTTTCAAGAGGAACCAGTATTTAGAATTTTTGGTGATGATTTTGCAGTACTTTGTGAAAATAAAAAAGATACACAGGCCATCGATGAGGTGTTAAGGGCTACTTTAAATCGATATAAAATAGCCTATGCATTGGAAATCTACGATTTGGATGATGTAAATCTTGACATTGCTACGATTGTTTATTCTTAGTCAAACCTTCTTTTGAGGTCTAAATAATTTTATTTAGGTATAATTGCGAAAAATTTTCCCACAAAGAAGGAAACCCTCTATGCAAAAAATAAGAAACATTGCCGTTATCGCTCACGTTGACCACGGTAAAACTACATTGGTTGATGGACTTTTAGAACAGTCTGGAACATTTGGTTCACACGAACAACATGACGAACGTGCGATGGATAGTAATGATTTAGAAAAAGAACGTGGAATTACGATTCTTTCTAAAAATACAGCAATTCGTTATAAAGACCACAAAATTAACATTATTGACACTCCGGGTCACGCCGATTTTGGTGGTGAAGTTGAGCGTGTACTTAAAATGGTTGATGGTGTTTTAGTCCTTGTTGATGCTTATGAAGGTGTTATGCCACAAACAAAATTTGTTGTAAAGAAAATGCTTGCACTTGGTAAAAAACCAATCGTTGTTATCAATAAGATTGACAAACCTTCTGCTGAGCCAGACCGTGTTGTTGATGAGATGTTTGACCTATTTGCAGATATGGGTGCAACAGATGAGCAACAAGATTTCCCAGTTATCTATGCAGCAGCTCGTGATGGGATTGCAAAACTAGATATGGATGAAGAGGGTGGCGATTTTCAATGTATCTTTGAAACAATCCTTGAGCATGTTCCAGAACCAGAAGGTTCACCAGAAAATGATTTTCAAGCACAAGTATTTACACTTGATTACGACAACTATGTAGGAAAAATCGGTATTAGCCGTATTTTCAATGGTAAAGTACACAAAGGTGATAACATTATGCTTGCAAAAGCTGATGGTGAAATGGTAAAAGGAAAGATTTCTAAACTCATTGGTTTTATGGGTCTGAATCGTATGGAGATTGAACAAGCAGAAGCGGGTGATATTGTGGCATTTGCTGGAATGGAAACTGTGGATGTTGGTGATACTGTTGCTGACCCTGTAAACCCAGTAGCACTTGACCCTATGCACGTTGAAGAGCCTACACTTACTGTTGTATTTGCAGTAAACGACTCTCCTTTAGCGGGTAAAGAAGGGAAACACGTAACATCAAATAAACTCAAAGATAGACTTGAAGCAGAGATGACAACAAATGTTGCTATGAAACTTGAAGTTGTTGGTGAAGGTAAATTCAAAGTTTCAGGTCGTGGAGAACTTCAGATTACTGTACTTGCTGAAAATATGCGTCGTGAAGATTTTGAATTTTCTATCTCTCGTCCAGAAGTTATCACAAAAGAGATTGAAGGTGTGAAATGTGAACCATTTGAACATCTTGTGATTGATGTTCCTGAAGAACTTGGTGGAAGTGTTATCGAGCGTCTTGGAAAAAGAAAAGCAGAAATGAAATCAATGATGCCAATGGGTCAAGGTTTCCAACGTATTGAGTTTGAAATTCCTGCTCGTGCATTGATTGGTTTCCGTGGACAATTCTTAACTGATACTAAAGGTGAAGGTATCATGAACCACTCTTTCTTAGAGTTCCGTCCATTTAGTGGTGCGGTAGAGTCAAGAAGCTACGGCGCACTTGTTTCTATGACTGCTGGTTCGACTCTTGGTTTCTCACTATTTGGTATTCAAGACCGTGGTGCATTGTTTATCGGTGTACAAACAGAAGTATATGAAGGAATGATTGTCGGTGAACACTCTCGTCAAAATGACTTAGTTGTAAATCCTATCAAAGGAAAAGCACAGTCAAATGTTCGTTCTTCAGGAGCGGATGAAGCTATCAAACTTATACCACCTCGTGATATGTCACTTGAACGTGCGTTAGAGTGGATTGAAGATGATGAGTTACTTGAAGTAACACCAAAAATGATTCGTATCCGTAAAAAATTCCTTACAGAATCTGAACGTAAACGCAATTCACGTAAGTAAAAATTCTCTAATCCTCTTTTCAAGCCAATATTCGGGCTTGAAAAGACTTCCTCCCACAAACCCAACATGACCTCCATTTTCACTTATTTCTAAAGATACATTTTTAGGTACTTCCTCTTGCTGTGGTAAAATTGAAGCAGGCATAAAAGGGTCATCAAGTGCATGAATGATGAGTGTTGTAATGCTAATCTTTTGAAGAAATTGTTTCGCACTTGATTTTGCATAGTAATCTTTAGCAGATGTAAATCCATGGATGGGTGCGGTGTAAGCAGCATCAAACTCCCAAAAAGATTTCAGTTTATAAACCTCTTTTTTTTCTAAACCGATGAGTGATTGCATGGGATGTTTTGCATACTTCATGGCTAAACTTTTGTTGAGTTCTTTAACAAGAAGTGATTGGTAAAATCGAGAAAATCCATGGTTAATATAGCTTGCACAAGCCTCGAGTTCCATAGGAGCAGAGACAGCAACTGCTTTGGAGAGGAGTGAGTTTTTACCCATTTCACCAACAAGTTTTAAGAGCATATTCGCTCCCAAAGAGTAGCCCACTGCAGAGAGTTTGGCACGAGGATAAGTACGATGTAAATGTTCTAAAAACTCTAAGGCATCTTGTGTTTCACCACTATGGTAGGAACGTGCTAAAAGATTTTGCTCTTTTGCACACCCTCTAAAGTGCATGATAACCGTTGAAAAACCAGCTTTGTTGAGTGTTTTTACTATGCCTTGAATGTAGGGAGATTTAAAAGAGCCTGCAAGACCATGATAGAGAATAACGATGGGAGTGGTGTTCTTGTGTTGCTCTATCTTTGACCAGTAACACTCTAAAAAATCACCATCACTGAGCCAAAATGTTTCTATCTCAAAGTTGATTGCTGGGAGTTTACGAAAAAGGGAAGCATAGACTGTTTGGATATGCTTGTTTGCAAGTCCAAAAGCGGGATGAAACTTTTCTATAGACTTTCTCTTTGGTGTAAGATGTCATCAAGACTTGTAAAGATGTTATCACTCCCTTCTTCCATTTCTTGAAAAGCATCCAAAAGTGCTTTCATATCGACATCTTCTTGTACCATCAAATCAAAAACTTTATGTGTGCCATTATGTACGGTTGCATGAGGATTTTCTATTTTAGTATAGGCTGCACATCGTGAAAAATTCGCTTTGCCATCACCCTCATAGTACCATTTTCCTAAGCGACAGTTGTGATGGTCAACAAACTTAAATTGCTCCTCTTTTGTGAGTGCAGAGTAGTAGGTGTTTGCTTTCCATAAAATATGGTCGAGTTTGGCTAGAGACATAAAAACTCTATCGTTGGAAAATGAAATCTCTTTGAAAGTATGGACCAAATCAGTTGCATCTTGCTCGAGATAACTGTTGAGTCGATTCATCGACTCATTAGAATCAACAACCTGTGTTTGAATATTTTTTGATTGTTCTGAGACATTATCAACATCTTGTTTCATAGATTGAAGAGAGATATTTATTTCACCGACTGCCTTATCTGTTCTATCGGCAAGTTTACGTACTTCATCTGCCACAACGGCAAAACCTCGTCCATGTTCACCTGCACGTGCAGCTTCAATCGCAGCATTAAGTGCAAGAAGATTGGTTTGGTCTGAGATATCTTTAATAAGTGTCAGGATACTTGAAATGTCATTGGTGCGTTCTGTCAAAGTAGAGATTGTTTGGATAGACTCTTCAGAGAGTTCGTTCAAGCCTTCCAAATCACTTACTATGCTTTCTGTTCTTTTGAGACTATTTTGGATGCTCGTCGTGAGTTCAGTTGTTTTTACAAGACTTTTTTTAGAGAGTGTGACTGACTCCGCAAGATTGCCTTGAATATCCATGATATTTGCTTTGAGATGTGTATTTTGCATACTCATCAGAGGCTCAAAATCTTCATGTGATGCTTCATTCTCTTGAGAAACTTCTGCAATATGCTCTCGCAACTTTTCATTTTCCTCTTTGAGTTGATGATTTTTTTGTAACAACTCACGGTTTGTATTTTCAAGTGCAGAATTTCCAAAAAAGCCCATATTCACTTCCTCAATTTATTTAATTGACCTATTCTAGCAAACTTACTATAAGTTTTCGTTGAAGAGAGTCCGAAAAAACTTATGGCTTATTAATGAATAAATTGTATAATGTAAAATAATGATAATTATAAGGAGATTAAATTGCAGTGGAAAAAAATAGTTATTTTTGTCTTTTTTATTTCAATTTTAAGTGCAAATGAGGATGTTGGAGTGCAACATCTGAGCCTTAATCATGCTATAAAAATGCTAAAATCAGATAATTTAGAGATAAAAAATGCAAGTTTTGATGTGGAGTCAGCTAAAGCAAAACTAGCGATGAGTCAAGGTCTCGCTTGGGGTAAGTTAGCTTTTACTCAAGATATTGCTCGCTCAAACGATGCGGGGAATGTGTTTGGTTTTAAGCTTGCTTCAAGAGAAGCAACTTTTGGAGATTTTGGTGCGCAAGAGTTTGTAAACGCTTATACTTCAGGGCGTCCTGATGCCTATACAAAACCACCAGATAGGCTCAATTATCCAGACCCACGAACACACTACCAAACAAAGATAAAGTATGAAGTACCACTTTTTACAGGCTTTAAACTTACGAGTTATAGTCAAATTATGCATGATATGGTGTATCTTCAATCCTTAGAAAAGCAAAAAGTAATCAATGAAAAGATATATCAAATCAAGAAAAGTTTTTACAATATGGCACTTTTGCACAACTCCGCAAATAATCTACATGTCATTGCAAACAATATCGAGAGTCTCAAAAATACAACACAAGAGATGATAGCTGTTGGGTATGCAAAGAAAGTGGATTTGTTGGAGGTTGAAGCAAAAGAGGCAAGTGTCGCAAGAGTGCTTCGAGAACTCACATTAAATCAAACACTCTTGTACCAATATATCAGTTTTTTGCTCAACACAAAAGTGAAGAGTATCGTGCTGCCCTCTATGGATGTTCCGATGTTAGGATATAGTGATGAGACGATTGTAAAAAACAATATTGACATACAAAAAGCTGCTTTAGGTTTGAAGATAAATTCCAATATGTTGCGTGCAGAAAAATCAGTATATTACCCAAGTGTTGGTGCTTTTGCAGAGCTTTCAACCAGTGATAACTCTTTTTTAGGTAAAGCGAACCAACACAAATCATACACTGTTGGCGCACGACTCACATGGAATCTTTTTAATGGTGGCATAGATAGTGCTAAGATAGAAAATGCAGAGATTAAAAAGCTTAAAAATGTGACACAACTTACACTAGCGAAAAAAGGGATAGCACTCAAAGTAAGTAAACTCAAAACAGAGATAGAAGAGGTAAATGTTGATATTGTCTCTTTAAAAAAAGAGCTTGCTTTATCAAATGCGATTTATGAGAATTATTTGGGAAGATATAAAGAAAAATTGTCTTCAATGAATGATGTCATTATCAAACAGTCGGCACAAATAGAAAAAATCTTAGCACTACAAAAAGCTTACAATAAAAAAAATGAACTAATTTTCGCCTTAGAAAAATTAGCAAATGGAGATAAATAATGAAAATATTTTTACTACTACTCACAATAACTATAACACTTTTAGCAGATGATTTGGTACTTTCAGGGAGTGTTATTTCTGATAACAAAAAGTCATTAACAAGCCGTTTTATGGGTTTTGTAACAGATGTTGAAGTCGCGGTTGGCGATAAGGTAAAAAAAGGAGAGTTGCTTTACTCCATAGATTCAAGAGACCTTGATATAAAAATTTCTCAAGTCAAACTTGGCATTTCTCAAGCAGAGTTAAATTTACAAATGGTGCAAAGTCAGTACCTAAATGCTAAACTCAATCTTAATCGTAACCAAAGATTGTTACAAAAAGATATGGTTTCTCAGTTTGATGTAGAAAATATAGCATTGAAAACTCAAAATCTTCATGATATGGTAGAGATAGCCAAAAAACAACTAGAACAAGCAAAAAATAGAGTTGCACAAATCAAAAGTCAATATAAATACTTGAATGTAAAAGCACCCAATAGTGGTGTTGTTGTTGCGAAAAACATTAAAGTGGGTGAAATGGCAATGCCGGGTGTTCCTGCTATAATTTTATCTGATTTGAGTCATCTAAAAATACTCACTGAAATCTCAGAGACAAATTTGCACTTAATCAAATACGGTACAAAAGTCGTTGTAAAAATCCCCTCAATGCATCTCAAAACAATAGGCACAGTCTCCGCAATCATTCCAAACTCAAACCCTATGACACACTCCTTTAAGATAAAAGTATCTTTTAAAAAACAGATGCTTCCAATCTATCCAGGGATGTATGCAACTGTAAATATAGGAGCAGGACAAGATGCAAACAAATAATGTATCTAGCGACAAAGAGTTAAATATCGCAGGAAAATTAGCAAAGATTTTTTTACATAATCCTCTTACCTTCGTTTTCGCTCTTTTTATTTTATCACTTGGTGTGATAGCTTTGCAGATGATGCCAAAAGAGGAAAATCCTAAAATCGCCATTAGTGCAGGAAATATCATTATCCCTGCTCCTGGTTTAAATCCACAAGAGGTGCAAAAAAATATCGTAGAGCCTTTGGAGAAAAAATTACGAGAGATTACAGGTATCAAACATATTTACTCGACAAGTATGAACAATATGGCAGTGGTCAATATTGTTTACAATATAGGTGAAGATAGAGAAAAGTCAAACGTGAAACTGTATGATAAGATTATGCAAAACATGGATGCCCTGCCTGCAAATGTGAGAAAACCCATTGTCAAACCTTTTGATATTGATATTAGTATCCCTATTGTAACTATTGCTTTTTATCAAAAAGAGAAGAAAATCCCCTATAAAAAATTTCTCTCTACACTTGAAAATATGCAATTAGCCATCAATGCTTTAAACAATGTTTCTAAAACAGCACTTCGAGGGGATCATAAAGAGCAGTATAATGTAGAGGTAGATAGTAATAAACTCAATGGATACCATCTCTCTTTAGGACAAATTTCTACCGCTATTGAGTCACTAGCCCTCAAAATACCTAATGTTGATGTCACAACAAAAAAGAATGCACTCGTTATTATGAGTGTTGAAAGTTCTATAAAATCTATAAAAGATATTGAAAATATTATCGTTGCCGAGTATATGGGAAGCCCTGTTTACTTAAAAGATGTTGCTCATGTAAGTGATGGTGTAGAGATTCAAAAAAAGCAGAGTGCTAACATAAGGTTTGCTGATGGGAAGCAACATGATTTGATTACCTTAGAAATCTCCAAATTAGGGGGTACAAATGCTGTCTCTGTTTCAGAAGACATCAAAGAGTATCTTTCACATCAACGTGAATACTTAAAGAGTCTAGGTATCGAGTATAAGGTAACAAGAGATTATGGGCAAAGAGCGAGTGTCGCAGTGGATGAACTCGGACATCATATTTTAGTTACGGTTGGTATTATTTTTATTATGCTCATTGTGTTTTTGGGTTGGAGAGAGTCTTTGATTGTCTCGTTTACGGTGCCTGCTGTTTTAGCCATTACCCTATTTGTCGCTTACATGAGTGGACAGACTATCAACAGAATCACACTCTTTGCATTTTTACTTTCTCTTGGGATACTTGTTGATGCGGGGATTATTGTGATTGAAAATATTCATAGGCATATGCATTCACAAGAGGCAAAAGATAAAACACTCGATACGATTATCATCGAGGCAACAAACGAAACAGGAAATCCGACAAATATCGCAACATTTGCTATCGTCCTTACTATGATTCCTATGGTCTTTGTTGGGGGAATGATGGGAAGTTTTATGAAACCAATACCCCTTAATGTCCCTGTCGCTTTGATTGCTTCACTCTTTGTCGCTTATATTTTTGTTCCCTATTTAAGTAGAAAGTTACTTAAAAGAACAAAAGATACTCAGGAGGAAATCTAGTATGAGTCATAAAAATGATACAAACAAATTTGAAAATTTTATTTATGGTGTTTTAGAAAAAAAATCACGAAAATTGCTGATTTTTATCCTTATCTTTATGGCTTTTGTTGGTTCTATTATGATGATTGTTAATGCAACGGTATTGGTGAAAATGCTCCCTGATAAAAGTGCCAATACTTTTAATATTTACATAGATACTTTAGTAGGGAGTTCCATACATCAAACAGAGAAAGTCACAGAGTGTGTCGCCTCCGTTTTGCAAAAAAATAAGTATGTGACGGATATTGAAACATATTTGGGAGAGGGGTCTCCGCTTAATTATGCAGGACTGGTGAAAGGGAGTGCTTTAAAAAAAGGGGAACAGTATGCTGAAATGGTGGTTAATTTAACCGATAAAAAAACAAGAGCAGCAACATCTTTTGATATTGTTCATACCCTCAGACCAAAGATTCAAGAGCGTTGCCAGCCAGAAAATAGTGCTGCAACTATCCGTATGATTGAGATGCCCGCAGGTCCTCCGATGTTGGCACCACTTGTAGTAGAAGTTTATGGAAAAGACAATCAAAAGATAGTAAGCATAGCAAAACAGGTCGCAAGTATACTTGCTGTGACAGATAACTTAGTAGATGTGAATATCATGGCAAATCGTAAGTATCAGCAGTATCAACTAGCCGTAGATACCCAAAAGGTTGCACGAGCTGGTTTATCTGTTTCTCAAGTGAAAAAGATACTCTATTTAGGATTTCATGGTATGCAGGTCGCGACGAAAAATAACATAGATTCTAACTATGAGATTCCTATTTATTTGCAGTTGAGTAAGAAGAGTCAGTTGTTACAAGAAGATACATTGGAGAGTTTAGGACTCAAACTCAGTGCTTTAAAACTGATGAATAAAAAAGGCTTGATGATTCCATTGACAGAAGTAGTCCATATCACAAAAACAGAGTCAAATCCTATCATCTATCATAAAGATTTAAAGACCATGGTTTATGTGACAGCAGGTACAGATAAGATGAGTCAAGTCTATCCACTCCTTGAAGCAAGAAAAACTATGATTGACCTCTTTAGTAGTAACGATTATATCGTGACACCCAAGCATGAAATGAGTACAAATATGTTTGATTTTGAACTCCAAGATAGATATTCTGGTGAAAAATATCTTATCCATTGGGATGGAGAGATGAAGGTAACACTCGATACATTTAGAGACTTAGGGACAGCATTTATCGCAGCACTTCTTTTAATTTTTGTACTGTTTGTTATCTACTATAAATCATTTGCTGTGAGTGCTATGATACTCGGCGGAAGTTTTCTCTCTATCATTGGAGTTATTGTGGGGCATTGGGTCGCAGACCTAGTCACGATAAATACTTTTTATTTGACAGCAACCTCGCTCATAGGTTTTATCGCTCTGATGGGGATTAGTTCAAGAAACTCTCTGTTGATGATTGATTTTGCGAAAAATCTTATTGATAGTGGGGTAGAAAAACGCAGAGCAATAGCCGTAGCAAGTGCAACACGAGCAAAACCAATTATATTAACCGCGATAGCTATTATCTTGGGTTCAGCACTTTTAACGAGTGATCCTGTTTTTGGTGGATTGGGTGTAGCCCTTATATCGGGAACGGTTGTGGCAGTCATCGTCTCTTTGTTGTTTATCCCCGTTTTGATGGACAACACAAAATCTATTTAAGTAAAAGAGTATGCTTTTGTAAGCATACTCTTTAGTTGTGCCTATTTTCTCTTTTTTCTATTCTCTGAAATTTTTTAAGCAGTGCTGTTTGTTGTGCTTGTGTAAGCATACCAAAGAGTGTTTCAAAGTAGTCTGCAACGGCATTTGCAAGCATATCTCCATCTTGTGAAGCAATTTTGATAAATTTCTCTCTTGAAAACTTATTTGCTACAAAAAAGTTTGAGAGTCTTTTCTCTTTATGCAACTGTGTACTTTTTATCGTATCGAGTCTTGTTTGTAACTCTTTTTGAGATGTTGCAAGTTGCTCTTTTTGTCCTTTTGAGAGGTCTAAAGACATGATAGCTTTTTTCAAAACGACTATCTTTCCTATAGGAATACATGCTCCCGCTGTACTTTGCGCTTGTAAGCTTACAAAACTTAATAATGTTACTAAAATAATCTTATACATTTTCTTCTCCTGTTATTTGTTAAATTTTATGTTTATTTAGCTATGTAAGTAAATCATTTATATCATCTTGAAATACATACTCTCTATGATATTTTAAATACACTTCTCTATCTTCTGGATAAATTCTCATTTTATTTTTTGCATTTGGATTAATATTTAATTTTTCCCATGTGTAAGGGGTTAATTGTGTTCCACATATCAGTTCTCCATTATCTGAAAATGTTATATATCCTTGGTCAAAAAGCTTATCATAGGTTGGAGATAAGGCTAATCCATTTAAGTAATCACTAGCTTCTTTCTGATTATTCTCGCTAATACAAATAGAATATGGTTTTATATGACTTGCGATTAATAATCTTTCATCAGAAATTTTAGTAAATGGACATTGTGGCATGTGGTCAATTACTTGTTTTCTGTATTTTTGAGCACCATCTCGTGATATTGATTTTTTAGAAATTTTCTTTTCTTTTTTCAATGTTTCCTCTGTTGAAAGTTTTGGATGAACTATAGACCTAAACTGATAATCCAATAAAATTCTAAAATAAAAAATTATATTTTCTTTATTTTTATCTACTGGAGCTAATTTCAATATAGACAAATAGCTAATGTTAGGTAAAATTAGTTTTCTCCAAGTATCCCAAATTTTCTCATCAGAACGAATGTATGCTCTACTTTGCTTTTTATCATCTATAAAGTCTGAGACATCATAAATTGAAAATTTCACTAAATTATCCGTTAGTTCATTAACTTTTTCAAGATGTTTATCAAAGTCGTCCGCAATATCATTATGATAAACTTGTTCTTGCTTTTGATACTCAATTCTTGCATCAGATAGATATTTTTTTAGATTAGCTTTACTGAAAAAACAATTTTCTTGAATTACAGGATAAACCCTTTTTCCATTCTTTTTGGTATTTCCCCAATCACTGTAATTAAAAAAATCAATTAATCTTTTACCATTTGAACCTAAGTAGCTACCTACATATTTTCTAGCTTCACCATTACCTTTGTAGAAAGATAATTTATTTTGTCGAAAAATAAAACTATCTTCTGCACGTAAATTTTGAATTGAATCAATTATATTATATTCGATATTAGCAATTTTTATCTTTTGCAATGCACTCACTTATTACTCTCCAAACTCACTAATATCCATCTGTTTTAAAATTGCTATTAAGACATCAACAACGATACTATTGCCCGCTTGTCTATACATTTGAGTATCGCTAACAACTTGCTTAAAACCATCTCCAAAACCCATCAACCTTAAACATTCCGTTGGTGTTAGTTTTCTAATTCTACCTTTATTATGAGTAACATAATTATCAACTCCAGCTCTGTGCATTTTGTGCATCGATTGTAACAATGGTCTTGCTACTTTTAAGTCTGTTTCAGTTGAAGTTTTAAAGTTTTTTGTTCCGCCAGCTAATACATAAGTTTTTATTTTATCAGAAAGATAGTATTTTTCTTCAACTTCTTTTATATCAAAAACAAACTCATTAAATTCTTGTTGACTTTTTTGTTCATATATAAAATCGCCATGCCAATTAAATTGTTGATTCGCTTTTTGACAAAGTGCTATATTTCCATTAATTTGAGTGTATCTTTTTTTTCTATTTTTTGAACTTGTTACAAATTTAACACCTTTTTCTTTTAAATAATATTTACTATCTATGTAGTCTTCTAAAAAATCTTGCATAGTGTGTTGTAGTTCAATTGGCTCAGGAAAATTAAAATCTTTTGAATGGTCTAAAAAACCAACAACAAAGATTCTTTCTCTATGTTGAGCCATACCATAGTTCTTCGCATTTAAAATTTTATGTGAATATTTATAACCAAGTTCATCAAATGTTGCAAGAATTGTTTCAAAAGTATTACCTTTGTCATGATTAGTTAAGCCTTTAACATTTTCATATATAAAAACTTTTGGTTGACTCTCTTTCACCACTCTTGCAAATTCATAAAACAATGTTCCTCTTGTATCAGCAAGTCCTTTTCTTTTTCCAATCATAGAAAAAGATTGGCAAGGGCTTCCACCAACAAGTAAGTCTATTTTATTTTTATATTTATTGCCATCAATATTCACAACATCGTTATACCAATTTTCTTCTGCTACATCATAATTTGCAAAATAGCTTTGTTTTACAAATTTATCATTATCACTTGCAAAAATTATTTCAGTGGATAATTTTAACCTTTTTAAAGCAAACTCAACTGCTCCTATGCCTGAAAACATTGTTGCAAGTCTTATTTTTGCATTGGGATTAGATAATTTTTTTTTGTTCCACATAGTTTTTGAAAAATCTAATTTTTGCTTTATATTCAAGTGAAGATAATTTGCCTCTTTTCTTGAAACAGTATCAGTTTGTTCATTAGGAAGTTGCATAAATTCTAAGTTTCTATTTCTCACATTATTGTGTAGCATTTCAGCAGCCTTTTCATGTATCTGATTTCGTATTATACAGTGTATATAATTTAAGTATGGAAAAATTGGCAAATTGACATATAATTTTAGAAATGTTTTAGTGAAAGTCCTACTATTTGTTAAAAAGCCTTGAAGTTAGAAGAGGCTATAATTCCAAAATAAAAACGTGGAGATGTTGAGTGAAAAGAAAAGAGATATATAACCCAGATTCGACTGAAAATGTAAACGATAGAAAAATTTTTGGTGGGAATCCAACGGGTATTTTTGAACTGAACAATATAAAATATCAGTGGGCTTATAATCTTTGGGAAATGATGCTTAACAACACATGGTTTCCTAAAGAAGTCGATATGACTCGTGATGTGAATGATTATAAACAGCTCACAGATGCTGAAAAAACTGCTTATGACAAGGCACTTTCTCAGCTTATCTTTATGGACTCTTTGCAAACAAACAACCTCATAGACAATGTGAACCCGTATGTGACAGCACCAGAAGTAAACCTTATCTTAGTACGTCAATCTTTTGAAGAAGCACTCCATTCACAATCGTATGCTGTTATGGTAGATAGTATTTCAACAAACTCAGCTGAGATTTATGAGTTATGGCGTCGTGATATGATGCTTAAAAACAAAAATGACTCCATCGCTAGAGTCTATCAAGAACTCTCTAAACATCCAAGTGATTCAAACTTCGTGAAGGCTTGTTTCGCAAACCAAATCTTAGAGGGTATCTACTTTTATAGTGGATTTACTTATCTGTATACCTTAGCTCGTTCAGGGAAAATGCTCGGTTCTGCACAGATGATTCGTTTTATCCAACGTGATGAAGTAACACACCTCGTGCTTTTTCAAAACCTTATCAATACTTTGAGAAAAGAGCGTGCTGACCTTTTTACAGAAGCACTCAAAGCAGATGTGATAGAGATGTTTAAAGAAGCTGTAGAGTTAGAAGTCGCTTGGGGAAAATACATCACACAAGGGCAAATCTTAGGTCTGACAGATGATATTGTAGAGCAATACATTAAATACCTTGCTGATGATAGACTCCGCTCTGTTGGCTTTGAAAAAATTTATAATGTTGAAAACCCTATCAAATGGGTCGATGATTTTGCAAAGTTTAATGACCAAAAAACAAACTTTTTTGAAGGCAATGTTACAAACTACTCTAAAGGTAGTTTGAGTTTTGATGATGATTTCTAAAAAAGGGGAGCATACTTTATGCTCTCTTAGCTTTAAAACAACTCCTGATTATGATGAAAACCTACAAACACTCCTCTCTCTTATAAACGACACTCCAAACCATAGTATTATAGTCGCTCCAGAAGTTTGTTTAACAGGCTTTGATTATGAGAATTTTGATGCTGTTATTACTTTTACAGATAAGGCAAACAAAGTACTCACAAAAGCCTCACATAACAAAACTGTTATACTCACAGTGATAGAAAAAGTTGACAATAAAGTTTTCAATATGGCAAAGATTTTTCATAATGGGAAGCAAATACATCAAAGAGCTAAAGCCAAACTTTTTCCTTTAGGATATGAAGAGAAGTATTTTAGCGAAGGCAAAGATGAAAGTGTGGACATCGTAGAAATTGATGGTATAAAGATAGCCATTTTAGTCTGTTTTGAGTTACGGTTTAAAACATTGTGGCAAGAGATAGAGGGAGCAGATATTGTCGCTGTACCTGCATGGTGGGGTGCTTTAAGAGTAGAGCATTTCAAAACACTCACTCAATCTCTCGCAATTCTCAATCAATGCTATGTTATCGCGAGTGACAGTGCCAATGAAGAATGTTCCAAAATAAGTGCGATAGTATCGCCACAAGGAAAAGTGGCTTATAACGGTGAAAAAGCACTTTTAGCACAAACATATTCGCCAAAAGAGGTGGCTTTTATGCGAAGATATTTGAATGTAGGGATTTTATAAAGCTTCTATCTTTTGTGCATATGCTTCATTTATGGTATCGAGCTGAGTTTGTGTCTCTTCTAACGCTTCAAAGAGTTCTTCTACTTGGGCTTCTTCCTTGGAGACGAGTTGTGAGAGTTCCATGAGTTTCGCACTTTCACCTGTGTTTGAAGCTTCTATGAGTGCTTCATGGTGAAGAGTTACAGACTCTTCTAAGTCCATGATTTTGTTCTCGAGTTTTTCCACTTTTTTCTTCAAAGTAGCAGTCTCTTTGTTTCTCTCTCTTACAAGCTGAGCGCGGAGTTTCTTGTTCTCTTTTGTGGAGGATTTGGGTGCTTGTTTTACAAGGACTTCTTTTTCTTCCTCTTCCCAGCCAATCTTTTGTAGAAAATCATCATAGCCACCATCAAAATACTCTGCACCATCACGAGCAAATATGATAAGCCTATCACAAACACGGCGTAACATCTCCTCAGAGTGTGTTACAATGAGAACAGCACCCTCAAAGTTTATAATCGCTTGTGTGAGGGCTTCAATGCTTTGAATGTCAAGGTGGTTTGTCGGCTCATCTAAAAAGAGTAAGTTTACATTTTGTGCTAAGATTTGTCCAAGCATAACACGTGATTTTTCTCCTCCTGAGAGTAAAGAGACCTTTTTATCGGCATTGTCTCCACTAAACATCATTGCCCCTGCAATACTACGTATCTGTTGGGCAGAGAGTTTTGTGTTAGCAGAGTGAATCTCATCTGTAACACTTGCATTTGGGTGAAGTCGTGCGATATTTGTTTGTCCAAAATGGGCAAAATTTACCGAAGGATGGGAATGCACTTCACCACTTAAAGCTTTGAGTTCTCCTGCTAAAGTATTTAAAAGAGTTGATTTTCCTTTGCCATTTTTTCCTATAATCCCAATGCATTCACCGCGCTTGATGCTAAAGTTGATGTTTTTAAATAAGAGTGCATCTGCTGTGTAACCAAAAGAGAGATTTTCTACTTCAAGCATAATCTTTGCAGGGCTTTCTTGAAAGTTAAAATCAAATGCAAGGGTATCATCAAACGCAAGGTCATCAAGTAGTGTCATTTTTTCTAGTTGCTTGACTTTTGATTGTGCAAGGGCTGCTGTAGAAGCACGGGCTTTGTTTTTAGCAATGAACTCTTCGAGTTCTTTTACTTTTTTATCTTGTGCAATTTTTTGTTTGGCATAATGCTCATCATTGGATGCAAGTTGTTCATAAAATTTATGTGTATTACCTTGAAGAAGTTCTATCTTTTTACGAACAAGCCCCATGGTATGTGTGCAAACACTATCCATAAAATCACGATTGTGTGTGATAAGAATGACCTCTCCATCAAAAGTACAAAGAAAGTTTTTAAGCCATCGCAAGGAGACAATATCAAGGTAGTTTGTCGGTTCATCCAAAAGGAGTAAATTTGGTTCAGTGACTAAGAGTTTGGCTAAATTGATACGAATCTGATAGCCACCTGAAAAAGAGAGAGGGTCTTTGTCTAAATCCTCTTGTGTAAAACCCAGTCCAAAAAGGATTTTTTCCACACGGTAAACATCGTAGCGCATCTCTTCACTCAAAGCAAGTGAAGCTTCTTCTCGGACTGTTTTTTGACTAAATGTAAGATGTTGTTTGAGTGTGCCTATCTTATAGTTTTTTGGTAAAATCACTTCACCACTATCGGCACTCTCTTCACCTAAAATAATTTTAAAAAGGGTAGATTTACCACTTCCATTGCGCCCCACTAAACCAACACGGTTTCCAGAGTTAAGTTTAAAACTAAGATTATTAAAAAGTTCTTGAGAAGCAAAATTCTTTGTTATATTTGTGAGTTGTATCATGAAGAGAATTATACTTTAAGATTTTTAAATTACATGAAGTAAGATGAGAGATAGAGAGGGAAGGTTCAAGCACTTTACTTATAATGATTTGTAAATAGCACTATTTCAATAGTATTTTCATCTACATATATAAAAATAGCTCGATACTTTTTGTCCAATCTAAATGAATAGATAAGTCGCTCTTTAGGTTCTAATAATTCTGTATTTAAAGATGGGTAAAAAGGGTCTTGTTCAAATAGTTTTTTAGCTTTTTGATACTTTTTTTCGAGGTTCTGCTTCTTGAGATATTTTTCTAAGTCATCTCTTATTGGTTTAATTACCATTGTAAACTGAACTCTTTTTTAGACCATTCTCTAACTCTTTTAAAAAATCATCTGAGTACTCTTTTTGTTTAAAATCATGCATAATATTTTCAACTTTATCTTTTTTAAATGTTTGAAAATAAAGCTCTTTTTCTACTATTTTATTTTTAACTTGCTCAATTTCATTTAATGACATCTGTGATATTAAATTTAAAATATTTGATAATGATACATTTACCGCTAATTGCATTCTTCTCTCCATTTGTAAATTACTATGCATTTATTATAACAAAAATCATGTGATTAAAGCCTTAAAACTCTTGAGTGTAAAGAGTTTGAGTGATTCCCCTTTGAGTGTTTTGAGTTCGCTTGAGAAGCCTTTTTTAGCAACTATTACATAGGTGTCTGCTTCTATCTTTGCTTTTTGACAAGCTTCTTGCAGTCGTGAAAGTTCACTTTTTTTGATTTTACTGTTTGTGTATTTACACATACCAACAATGGTTTTGCCACTTTTTGTTTTGGCATAGATGTCGAGTTCTATACTTCTATCCCAGTAAGAACTTATCTCTACAATAGGGTCATCTTTCATCTGTACTTTGAGAAGTTCATGTGAGAGTTGAACAAAGACAAGCTGTCTAAATTCATTTTCACCATTTTGGATTTTTTGTTTGACCTCTTTGAAATCGCCATCACGAATACCCTTAAAAAGAGGGGAAATATAAGCAAACCAAAAACGTAAGAAGGGAGCATTGAAGTAGAGTTTGTTATCTACTTTTTCATTTTCACCCCATGAGGTAAAGATATTTTTTGCTTTATTAACTTGAATAATACCTCTTTGTGTTAGCTCTTCTACTGCATTTGTGCCTGCTTCTTCATCTACTTTTGCTCGTTTAAAGCTTGAGTGTGTTCTCCCATCACCTTGTGCAATCCCACTTAAAACAGAGTGGTAGAGTGGTGCGCCACCCGTAAGCTCTGTAATGTCATTGCGAATAAATCTATAATCATTTAAGATAAGTTTTTCGATGAGTGGATACAAAGGTGCAGAGGTATCTATGTTCCCCCAGTTGACACCGCCAAAGATAGCAAATTTTTCGACAGCATCTTCCATGGTCTGTGGTTTTTGGTCTTTGTAAAAGCGTTGAAATTGTTCGAGTAGATTTGTAGCGTTTAAAATAGTAGAGCCTTTTTATGAAAGTATACAATAAGATTGCACAAATACTACACACTATCTTTATATAATCTCTTCAATGTAACTCAAGGAACATAACTATTATCTTTTGTTATGCTAAAATGAGTTCAATATAAAAAACCAAAGGATACACGATGAAAAAGTTAAATCTTGCAAGCTTACTACTTGGAGCAGCTTTATTTACAGGACTAGGTGCAGTTTCTTTATCTGCTGCTGATGCAAAATGTGGTGCAGGAAAATGTGGAAGTGAAAAACCAGCAAAAAAATGCGGTGCTGCAAAATGTGGTGCAAAAGCAAAAGAAGTCAAAAAATGTGGTGCTGCGAAAAAACCAGCTAAAAAATGTGGTGCAGGTAAGTGTGGTTCTAAGTAGAGATTTTTCTCTACTTGAGCCTTACTCGCATTCTATCTTCTCCAAAAAGAACAACTCCCTTATAAACTTTTCGTATTACTGTTAAACTCTCTTGCTCTTTTGTCAATGTTCTTCGCATTCTATGGGTTAAAATAACTTTTTTTACATGAGATTTTTGTGCAATATCTGCAATAATTGAGGGTATCATATGTAAGTTTTTTGCAAATTTATTGGTATGCTCAGGTACTGCATGGTGGGCGATAAAAAGGTCAGCATCTTTGGCTAAGCGTTCTAAGTGTTTCTCTTTATCATTGCTGTCGCCACTGATAACAATCTTTTTACCATCGATAAGGATTGCAAGGGCAAGGGCAGGAACAATACCATGATGTGTGTTGATGAGCTGGAGGCTAAAAGAGGGGTATTTTCTTGTGATAATATTTGGCGAGTCTATCTCCACAGGAATAATCTCAAATGAATCACTATTTGGAGATAAAACATCATTCATATATCTGTAAATACCATCTTCCCCAAATAAACCCGTTAAAAACTCTTCTATAGAAGGAAATGCTTCGTTGCCAAAAGGGGCGATAATATCAAGGCTTTGTCGACGCTTGCTAAAGTAACCTGCCTTGACATATGCAGGTAAATCGACACTATGGTCTATATGTAAGTGTGTTAAAACAACGGCTTCAAGTGTTTCAAGTTTCGCATTTTCTTGCTCAAAACGCAGCATGGAACCACTCCCCATATCGACGATGAGTTTAGCCTTGTTATCTACCCATAAAAGGTAAGAGGTACTTGCTCTACTATCAATCTCAGGTCCACCTGAACCTAAGATTTCTAACTCAATTTTTTGAGCAAAAAGTAAGTGAGAAACAAGGAGTAGGGTCAGTATTTGGATGAATTTCAATATCTTCCTTTTTCACCAAAGATAAGTCTATCAAGAGAAAATTTTCCTGCACCTTGTGTTAAAAGTACAAACAAAAAGAGTATGTAATAGAGTGGCATCTCAAAACCATTTTGAAGAGTGACTATAGTTCCTCTAAAATGTTCACCATTTATCCACGGGTCAACCACTTCACTCCCTGCTAAAATAGCGTCAAATCCATTCACTCCATGTACCGTGGCAATCGCTACAAACATAATAATAATGAGAGGAATAGCAATCGCTCGTGTCATGAGTCCTAGTGTAAGAAGGACGACACCGAGGACTTCTGTACTTGCCGACATATAGGCATTGAGTGTTGGAAAAGGGATGCCCATACTTCCAAACCACATTGCTACAGAGTCAATATCTCCCCATTTCATCATTGCAGGACCATAAAAACTATACGCAAGGATAAAACGTACAAACAACAAACTCAATGATTTTCCATATTCACTTAAACGTGAAAATTCTTTATAAATATCTTTCACACACATCTGAGACTCCTCAACTTTTTATCTTAGATATTGTAACACTCTTATGTGTAGTTTGTGTGTAAGCAGAGATTATTTCCCTATGGCATTATCTAAATTTGCGATAGCAATGTAGTAATCATAATAATCAATCACAAGGGCTGCTTTTGCATTGATGTAGCCTTGTCGAGCCTCTTGGAGTTCTATATAGTCAGAAAGTCCATTGATATATCGTTTACTTGCTTGCTCAAATTTAAGTGCAGATGCTTCCATGAGACTTTGTGAGAGTTCAAGTGTGTCTTTTTTTCTGTAAAGGTTTATATAGGCATTGGTAATGCTATTTTTGATTGCGAGTTTGACATCTTGGAGTTGGTAGTTTGCTTGGGCTGCTTTGAGTCGGCTCTCTTGTGTTTTTGCACTGCTAGCACCCCCTTGGTAGAGATTCCAGTCTAGGTTCAAAGCAACTTGCCATTGCTCTTTTGGGAGAAGTGATTGAAATCGTTTGAGTGACTGTTTGGTATAATCAGCCCCAAAATAAAACTGAGGGTAGTACTCTGAAGCATGAATATTTATGCGAGATACTGCACTTTTTGTATCGACTTTATACTGCAAAAGTTGTGGTTTATTTGCATAGGCATACGCGACTGACTGCTCAAGGCTCATACTATATGCGGGAAGTGTTTGAAAGAGCGTAGAAAATTCTATACTTGGTGTATAAACATCATAATCTTCATTGACACTCCTAAAACCTATAACTCTTTCGAGTTTTGCATAGGCGAGTTTGAGATTGTATTGTGCATTTTTGAGGTCAATTTTGGACTTAATGAGTGCGACTTTTGCGTCTGAGATGTCTATCTTTGTCCGAATCCCTGCTGTAAAATACTTCTGAGAACGGTTAAGTTGTGCTTCGTTGAGTTTACGGTTCTCTTTTTGTACGGCTATGAGTGCTTTTGCTTGTAAGACACTATAGTAGGCAAGCTTCACTTCTCGTTTTTTATCTGAAATTTTTTGCATATTTTTATAGAAATCACTTTGCATAGCATAATGAGAAGAGTCCCTATTTGCTGCTGTTTTTCCAAAGTCATAAACGAGTTGTTTGAGTGAAAGATTCCCTAAAATTATGGTGTCATCTATGAGCTTATCTCCTCCTGATGCCAAATCACTCATCCCTGCTTTTGCGACAGATGCTTTGAAATCGACCCTTGGTAGGTAGTTTGAAAAAGCAATATCATAGCGTTTTTGAGAAGCTTCATAACGCAGGGCACTTGCCTTGAGGTCTGGAGCATTTTGGAGAGATTGGAGGAGGAGTTCATCAACTGTGTATGTGGTTTGTGCCATTAAACTTGCACTCAAAGTAAACCCAAAAAGTAGGTGAAGTAGTGTTTTTTTTGACATTATATTGACTCCCTTTTCGCAATTTCATCTGCAACACTCACAAATCTTTCCCGCATACTCTCAAGTAGTACATAGAGTACAGGGACAAAAAGAGTAGAGATAAAAGTAGCCCCAATCATTCCAAACATCAAAACAATTCCGATGGACTGCTGTGTGATGGCACCAGCACCTGAGGCAAAGGCAAGTGGAAAGATACCAAACAAAAATGATAAAATCGTCATCATAATTGCCCGAAAACGCAGGGTGCCTGCATTGATAGCGGACGCAACGATACTGATGCCTTGTTCGCGTTGCTCTTTTGCAAATTCTACAATCAAGATGGCATTTTTTGCGGCGAGTGCCACAAGTAAAACCAGTCCCACTTGTGCAAAAGTGTTGAGTGGGAGTCCGACAAGATTGAGACCAGCCACTGCTCCTGCGATAACCATAGGGATAGAGAGTAAAATCATCAGTGGCAGTACCCATGACTCATAGAGTGCAGCAAGCACTAAAAAAACAACCAAAAGAACAAAAATCGCAACATAAATTTGTGAATTTCCTGCTAAAGTCTCCTGATAACTCATACCCGACCACTCATAGCCATACGATGGAGGGAGGACCTTTTTTGCTATCTCATCCATTGCTTGCATGGCATCTGCAGAACTATATCCCGTTTCTGCTGCACCGTTTATCTGAATACTTCTATAGAGATTATAGTGTGTGAGGTTTTGCGGAGCGATTTGCTCTTTTACATGGAGTAGCGCACTCAAAGGCACCATTTTTTGTGAAGCACTTTTTACAAAAAGTTTGTCAATGTCCTCTTTTGCACTTCTGTACTTTTTGTCTGCTTGCACAAACACTCGAAAAACCTTCCCAAATTTTGTAAAGTCATTGACATAAATCGAGCTAAAATAGGCTTGCATCGTGGTAAAAATATCTGAGATATTGACACCAAGGGCATTGGCTTTTTCTCTGTTAATGATAATGTTATAGACAGGGTAGTTTGTCGCAAATGTAGTAAAAGAGTAAGCGATTCGTGGGTCTTTAAAGGAGGCTTTAATTATCTCTCCTGCATAGTGTTCAAAAGTATTTAAATCCCCTGAAAGGTAATCTTGGAGTCGAAAATCAAATCCGCCGACATTGCCTACTCCTGGGATTCCTGGCATATTAAATGCCGCGATGTTCGCTTCACCTATATGTGCTGTTTTTTGTTTGATTTGTTGGATGATACCAAAAACAGAGTTTTGGAAACCTTCTCTCTCTTTCCAATCTTTTAAAGAGACAAACATAGCAAGGGCTGCACTGTCCATAGAAGACGTAATGATGTTGTACCCCTCCACACTCACAATGTTTTGGACACCATTGATTTTATAAATAATATTTTCAACTTCTTTTCTGAGCTTCTGAGTTTGCACAAGGGAGGTTCCCGGTTTCATAGTGACAGAGACCATACAAACTCCTTTATCCTCAGCAGGAACAAACCCTGTCGGTGTGACTGCAAAAAGGTAGTATGTGAGGTAAAAAATCCCACCCATGATGAGGAGCATAATGTAGCGAATTTTGATGAAAAATGTAATGATGCCTTTGTATTTTTGGGTTAGCCAGTCAAAAAATGTATCAAATTTTTGAAAAAGGATAAACTTTTTTGCTCCCTCTTTCTCTCGTTTGATGATGATAGCGCAAATGGCTGGAGAGAGTGTGAGTGCGTTTAAAGAGGAGATAATAACGGCAAAGGAGATAGTGAGGGCAAACTGTTGGTAGAGTGAGCCGACAATCCCCGGTAACATAGAAACAGGAATGAAAACAGCCACAAGCACAAGTGTTGTCGAGATGATTGGTGAAATAAGTTCTATCATAGATTGCTTGACCACTTGAGGCATACTCAAATCAGGCTCTTTTTTCATCATGACCTCAACATTTTCCACGACTAAAATAGCATCATCGACAACAATCCCTATGGCCAAAATAAGACCAAAAAGTGTGAGAAAGTTGATGGAAAATCCACCTGCAATTTGCATCGCTGCAAATGCACCGAT